>SDBS01000193.1_pt1 | contig 52905 bp, 48 predicted proteins | sample 2277091 | NCBI WGS metagenome assembly SDBS01 (sample SAMN10404972, study PRJNA504765) | marine sediment metagenome | isolation source: marine sediment core GS10_PC15, 163 cmbsf | place: Arctic Ocean: Southern Knipovich Ridge | collected 2010 | reverse complement strand
GACGAAGAGTTGGAACAGGCCATGGAGCAATTGGGGATCGAACCTGAGACGATGACAGATGAAGAATGGGCAGCCTCGGAAAAGGCCGATGCCCAACCAGATTATATTGAAGAGCTCGAGCGTTTGGCTGAACTGAACCAGAAGGGCATCCTCACTGATGAGGAATTCGCGGCCAAGAAGAAGCAATTGCTGGGTCTTTAGGCGTCTACTAATAGTTTTGGCCGCCTAGATGAGTTCAAAGTGCAAAGCTAAAGAGATTTCAACGTAACGGGACGTTATTTTTAGTGAAGGACGAAAGATCCCTGGTGAACTTTCGAGACTCCATTCGCACGTAATGTTCGATTTAGGTCAGCCGAGGATTTATCGCTCTGAGCTATTTGCTTAATGGCGCCCGGATGATCTTACCTTGAGGGAGCTTCAGGCAGACTGGAGATGGAATAATGACCTCCACAGAAGCGAAAGAGAAGTCCAACGGAAGAAATCGAAATTTCCTGCATCAGTTTGTACCTATTACGGACTGGTTGCCGAGGTACCAGCGCGCCTGGCTGCGCACCGATCTGATCGCAGGATTGGCTGTCTGGGCTCTGACCATACCCCAGGCGATGGCTTATGCGGGCATCGCAGGTGTGCCTGCGGTATATGCGCTCTACACCGTGCCCCTGGCCATGATCGCTTACACCATTTTTGGCTCATCCCGCACCCTGAGCATGGGTCCAGAGTCGGCCTTGGCGATACTTTCAGCAGCTATCGTCGGGACCTTCGCCGCCCAAGGATCCGACAACTATCTGGCACTCACATTTGCCTTGGCTTTGACCGTCGGTGTGCTATTCATCGTCTTTGGCCTCTTGCGCCTAGGCTGGGTGGCCAACTTCCTGGCCAACCCGGTGCTCAAGGGTTTTATCCAGGGTTTAGCATTAGTCATCATAGTCTCTCAACTGCCAACGCTGTTCGGGGTGGAAGGCGGAGCAGGAAATTTCTTCCAGCAACTATGGGTCACCATCACTCAACTGCCAGAGGCCAACTTGATGACGACCATCATAGGGCTGTCCAGTCTGGCTCTTTTGTTTGCCTTCAAACGGTTCGCCCCCAGATTGCCGGCGGCGCTCATTGCCGTGATCCTGGCCATCATGGCGACAACCATTTTAAACCTAACCGATTATGGGGTTGTTGTAGTGGGCACTGTAGATGCCGGCCTACCTCCGCTGGGCCTGCCGAATGTGACCTTGGGGGAATTAGCGATGCTGATTCCCGGAGCCTTGGCTATTGTGATGGTCGGATACGCTCAGTCATACGGGATGGCAAAAACGGCGGCCGAGACAACCGGGGAGGGACTCGACCCCAACCAGGAACTGGTCGCCTATGGCATATCCAACGTCATTTCAGGGTTCAGTTCCGGTTTTGTGGTCGGCGGAAGCCTTTCTCGCACATCGACGACTATTGGTACGGGTGGACGGACTCAATTGGCCTCTTTGGTCAACGCCGGTCTGGTCATTCTTACATTGCTGTTCTTGCTGCCACTTTTTCAAAACCTACCAATGGCCACACTGGCCGCCGTCGTTATCCAGGCCATGACCGGCCTGCTCATCCCCGGATATTTTCGGCGACTATACAGAATCAGCCGGTCGGAATTCTGGTACTCTCTGGTAACTTTCCTGGGGGAACTATTCCTGGGTATCTTGCCAGGCGTGTTGCTGGGTGTCATCATTTCCTTGCTGGCGCTCATCCGCCGGGGGACCCGCCCAGGAACGGCTATCATCGGTCGGATGCCAGATAAAAAGACATATCGGGACATCACCTTTTACCCGGATGCGGAGACAGTCCCTGGATTGCTGATTTACCGCTTTGACAGCGCTCTCTTTTTCTCCAATGCTGAGTACTTCACTAGCGAAATCAGGCGGAATGTCGCCGTGGCTAAGATACCAGTTCAGCAAGTTCTGATTAACGCCGAGACGATCAATGATTTGGATACCACCGGGACGGACCAGTTGATCAAGCTACATGAGGGTTTGGAAAAGGAAGGGATTGGGCTCAGTTTCGCCAAGGTGAGGGATCCGGTGCGGGAAATGATGCGCCTGTCTGGCGCTGAAGAGGTTATTGGTCCAAACAATTTCTATGCATCGGTCAGCGACGGCGTTCGGGCCTTCATCCAAAGCCGGAATGCCGGGACATAAATTGCAGATAAATGTCTTTTCGCTCTGTTCAAATCCGCCCTGTGAATGTGAACCAGTTGATTACACTTGATTTGAGGCGCGTCTCTACGAAGATTGGAACCCACGTTCCAAATCGCGTATCAAATCTTCTGCTGCCTCTAATCCAACGGATAGTCGGATGAGGGCTGGATCTATAGAGAGGGTTGAATCTGCCGTAGATGCATGCGTCATAACTGCGGGTATCTCGACCAAGGATTCTACGCCGCCCAACGATTCGGCGAGCAGAAAGAGTTCCATCGCTTCAACAAAGCGCCTCGCTGCATCAGAACCATCTCGGTGGATAAAGGAAATCATCCCCCCGCCGTTGCGCATCTGCTTTTTTGCGATGTGGTGTTGGGGATGAGAGGACAGCCCGGGGTAGTACACCATGCTCACATCTGGATGCTCTTGAAGGTAATGTGCAATTTGATGGGCATTTTCGGCGTGTCTATCCATCCGCACAGGCAGCGTCTTGATCCCGCGCAGGACGAGGAAGCTATCCATTGGTCCTTGGATGGCCCCGACCGCATTCTGTAGGAATCCTATCTGCTCGGCAATTGCATCGTCAGCGACGATGAGCGCGCCGCCAACCACATCCGAGTGCCCACCGAGATATTTTGTGGTCGAATGCATCACGATATCCGCGCCAAGCGTGAGTGGCTGTTGGAGGTAGGGTGTGGCGAAAGTGTTGTCCACACAAAGCAGGGGGGGATCCGCCATTTTCTTCAAGGAATCGGATATCGCGCCGATGTCTATGATGTGCAAGTAGGGATTGCTTGGGGATTCCAGCCAGACGAGTCGAGTCTCAGGTTTGATAAAATCTTGGATCCGATCCATAGCATCGATTGGAACGTAAGAAGCCTGAATCCCGTACTTCGCATAGATATGTTGAAAAATGCGATAGGAACCCCCATACAGGTCGCTCATCGTGAGGATGTGATCTCCTGGGTCGAGTAGTTTGAGGACGGCATCTGTAGCGGCCATCCCTGACGCGAACGCGAACCCGTAGGATCCAGCTTCAAGTGCCGTCAGACATGCCTCAAGGGCGCTCCGGGTAGGGTTGGCGGTGCGAGAGTACTCAAATCCCTTATGAACTCCGACCGCTTCCTGTTCGTAGGTGGAGGTCTGAAAGATTGGAGTCATGACAGCACCGGTGGTGGGATCCGGCGGTTGCCCGGCGTGTATTGCAAGCGTCTCAAAACCAAAATTCTTCTTCATGGATCACCCTCTAATGAGATTTACATAACTAATTCGCCAAATTTGGTCCTGATTAAATATCTTGTAACAGGTCAATAATACCTTATACTTGACGGTTAGGATTATATGGAATTACCCTTTGTAGATTCTGATCAGGTTCCTTTACAGCCTGAAGAAGTTCGGATTCAGGCTGTGAATGTTGAGCCGTATCCGGATGGGAGAAGGCTTCGGCTCGAGATTGAGCTGACTCCTTTCCAGGCGCCTCCTAATTTGGAGGTCTGGGTTGAGAATGTTGATGGAGAACGGATCGCGCATACAAACATCATCGGTACGACGACACCGCAGATGACGCTGACGATGCACTTGAAAGGAAAAAATGTCGTGGGCGTCCACAGATTATGGCTGTTGTTGAGTTACGAAGAGGAGGGGGAAATCGAAAGACGTCCCTTCGAGTTTGAAATCTTGGAGGCGGCAGGCGAGTAGGAGCATTCGTTTCGGATGGCGAAACTAGATTCCGTTATTCGGCATGCCATTACAGCCCCCACATTCGATAAGACCAAGCTCCACAGAGAGCGCCTGGTCGATGACATCCATGCCAACATACCCCGTAAGTTAATCGCCATAGCCGCCCCCCCAGGGTACGGCAAGACGACCCTGCTTGCGGACTTCACTGAAAACACAGAGCTACCCGTTTGCTGGGTCCGGATGTCAGACGCAGATCGGGACGTTATTCATTTCGCAAATCTCATAAATATCTCGCTCCAGAGGCGGTTCAGAAGACTGCAATCCCAGATCGACCTTCAAAACCTTGCAGGATCCTCCCCCGAGGCACTGGCCGGGGTATTCATCAGCGTGATCGACGAAAATGTGAGCGAGACATTCGTAATCATCCTCGATGATGTACACCTCATTAACTCATCCGAATCGACGACTACGTTCCTTGACACATTCCTGGAGAATATGCCAGAACAAGTTACCGTGATCGCAGCGGGACGCGAGGTACTGGAGGTCTCCTTGGCCCGGTTGATGGCGGATGGAAATCTCGGAGGTCTCGGACCCCAGGACCTTGCGCTGACGCAGGATGAGGTCATCGCCCTCGCAGAACGACAATCCGGGCTGACCCTGTCTGAAGAGCATGCCGATCGGCTGCTGGATGAGACGAAGGGGTGGGTGACTGGACTGCTGCTTTCGGGAGAACTCTCGGGTCGCGATCTGCCCTCCCTGGTCTTTGACGCGCGCCCGATGGTGTACGAGTACTTGGCTTCGGTCGTGCTCAACCGCCAGCCGGATGATTTGCGGCGGTTCATGCTCGATTCTTCCGTGTTCCCCGTCATGACGGTCGCTGGCTGCAACCATGTTCTTCAGCAGGAAGATAGTCAAAAATACCTCACTCGCCTTGTGCAACGGGGCTTGTTCGTCTCGGCCACAAATGAGACGCCGAGGACCTACGAGTATCATCCCGTCTACAGGGAGTTCCTGCTCAAATCTCTCGCCGGCGCAGATGAAGCACGGTTAAAGAAGCTTCGTATTCGAGCTGCGGACTATCACGCCCGGCACGGATCGGTCGAATATTCAGTCGAGATGTTCTGTGACGCCGGTTCGATCACGAAGGCTGCCAAACTTGCAGATAAGCATGCTCGAGAAATGTATTGGACTGGTCGATGGCAAACGCTTGAAATCTGGGCGCAAAAGCTTGAAGAAGAGCACGCGTCTATCCCGAATGTAAACTTGCTCCTCGCACAGTATTACGCAGACCAGGGGAACCTGGACATCGCCGAAGAGACTCACGAAAAAGCTCTCGGGATGATCCGTCCAAGCACTCCAAAGAGCATCAAGGTGCTGGCTGAAACGGTCCGTGGACTGATCGCGAGAAGAAAATCTCAGTGGGATGAAGTTATTGATGCTGTTGAGTCAGCCGAAACCATCATGGGGCAACGAGGGAGTCGACTGGGACGAGCGGAGTGCTTCCGACTGAGAGCTTGGGCGTTGGCAATGGGGGAGGGGGACTACGAGGCTGCGAGTAAGCTGGCAAATAAAGCTGTTGTTCTGCTGAAGAAGACAAATATGCGCTACTCGTTGTCAAACGCACTACTCGACTTGGTATTTTTCCAAATCGCTATCGGACAAACAACTCGTGCGCATGCGACTACTTTAGCAGCCCACGATATTTTGTTACATATAAGGTCGCCTTATCCATTAGCTATTTCATTTAATAACCTGGCATTTAATGCACACATATCTGGGGAATATCATGAGGCACTGAGGCTTTTTAACGAGAGCTTGAAGTATATTCGTCAGGCTGCAAGCCCTACCCATGAGGCGCTGTTCCTTTTTAGCCAGGCCGACCTATTTTCGGACCTAGATATGGCATTGCAGGCTGCAGAACTCTACGGTCAAGGGTTGATGCTGGCAACTCAAATAGATGATGTGGAACAGATACGCTACGGCTGTGTGCAAACAAGCGTCCTCCATCGACGCCGGGGAAGCTTGACCCTGGCCCATGAGTGGATCCGAAGGGCTGTGTCGGTCGATGATGCCGCCAACCCAGCCGCACTTGTGCAAATCCAGCTCAGCGCGCTCGAGATCATCACTCGGCCGGAGGTCGCCCGGGATCATGTGCAGCGCCTCCTTGAGGAGGACGTGCCGCTCGACGCAACCACTAGGACTCTCGCAAAATATATGCATGCGAAGGCGTGCTTCGTCATGGGCGATCTTGATGCTGCGGCGAGAGCTTTTGAAGAAACGTTGGATTGGGCGGGTGCAAATGGCACCGAGCAATACATCGCTGGCGAACTCGCCGTTTCAGATGATTTGCGCGAGTTCGTGAAGGGAGGATTGGCGAAACACCCGGTCCTTTCCGTCATCCTACGACGGATTGATACGATGCGAACTGTGGCGCAGCAGTACCAGCTAGGTTCTGAGGATGTACCCACGCTCGACAAGCTTAGCTTCTACGCACTTGGGGAAGCGGAAGTCCAGGGTTTGAAGCAGCCTTCGCTGGATCTGAAACCACTGCCGCGTGAAGTGCTGTTCTTTCTTGTGGACCGCGGCAGGGTTGAGAGGGATGTGCTCCTGGAGAGCTTCTGGCCGCATTATCCTCCCGGCCGCCAGATCGCCAATCTCCACACCGCCGTCTACAGCCTCCGCCGACTGCTCGGCCGCGAGGCGATCCTGCATGAAGGATCCGCTTATGCGCTGAACCCTGAGCTGTCCATCGAGTACGACGTGGATCAGTTTGAACGGATGGCGTCTATTGTGGATGGCCTACCACCGGGTGATCCACGGCGGATGTTCGCCCTCACGGAGGCCATCAGCTCCTACGGTGGTCCCTTCCTCCCGGAGATTTCTTCAGAGTGGGTTTATGAGCGCCGCCGTGAGCTCGAGCTGTACTACCTCGATCTTTTAACCCTGCACGCCAATGAGGCGCTCGTCCGTGATCAGCCCACACGTGCGTTGAGAACACTTCGTCAGGCTCTGGATATCGACCCTTACCGGGACGACACCAATCTACACTTCCTCGAAGCGCTCGGTCGCCTGGGAAGACGAAGTGAAGCGATCGACCACTACCAGCGCTATGTCCGTCTCCTCGCAGATGAACTTAGCCTCGACCCACCGGAAGAAATCCGGGATCTATACACACGTCTGATCGGTTGATTGCGAGGATCCATCATAAACAGCTTGTGTGCGAGGTGTATGAACTTCGGGACTTAATAACCTCAGAATTAATATAGTACCTGAGACCTAGAACGACTAATTGAGTCCTGTGTTTTCTTATTTAGAACGCGTTGAGACGTATGCGGTACTCTACTCGTGAGGGAACACAAATTTACAAGGAGGTTGCCAACATGAAGGCTCGATGCCCAGCGTGTGGTGGCGGTGGCGGATAGAACCTAGTTCTTAGCCCCGACATCAAAGACAAATAACATAGCTCCACCAGGCAGCGAGGCCAGTGATCTGGCTTCTTTGCATTCTTAACAACTGGAATAAAAACTGCAATTACAAATTGAAACAGGAGGAGAGACATTATGAGTATGCAAGCGCTGAACCAACTAGTAGCACGATCCATCGTTGACCCAACCATCGTAAAAGCATTTTCCGCAGGACAGGTGGATGAGGTCATCTCAGACCTGGGATTTACCCCCGAGCTCCGGCTGCGAATCGGTGAGCTCGAGGCTGGATCCTGGACGGAGTTCGCCATGCTCGCGTACCGCGTGGTGAAAGCCGCTGAAGAACCTGTTCGCCGCATCGAGCTTCCATCACCGGCGGAAGGTCTCGGCGACGATCAAGAACGAACCGGTAAAGAGCAGGTTGCATGATCCCCTTCTCTCGCGAAGAGCGCGAATGGTTCCTGCGCAATCTCGCACGCGGCCTGGTTGAATACTACCGCACCTCGGAACCCCCGGTTGCGGTCGAGGAGATGTTGAATCAGCCTCCTCCCGTATATGATGCGGATTTTGGCGTCGTGGATATGTATTCAAGCCTCTGGGACGCGACCTTCGCTCGGCCTCCAACCCACCGTGGGAGTATTTTCGTACGGATCGATCTTGCGCCGGAAGACCGCAGATATGCGCTCGCACGCGAGATGCTCAGCGCGTTGATCACGAGCAAACATGGTCGCGCCATGGGACTGAGCGACCTTCTCCTACCCCACCTGCGAGATTCTGCTGAATACTTCGCCAGATATCTGCTTGTTCCTGATGGTTTGTTGCAAGCTTACCGAAACCAGGGGGGCATGAAGCGCGGTTTCGCCGAACATTTCCAGATACCTGCAGGAATTGGGGCCGTCCGCTGGACGGATGATTAAGTACAAACTCTCCTTCTAACAAAGTTCAACATCCCTCTGATATTAAAGAAAGCGAGGATATCAGAGGGTTTTTTATTTCGTACACCGCAGAATACCTGGTAGCTTGCTGCCAGGATGAATGCGGGCAAATGAGGACGGCAGAAAGAGAAAAAGATATAAGATAGGGGTATGAGCCCAATAAGACGAACGAAACACGCTGTATATGATGTTAAGTACCACATTGTATGGGTCCCGAAGTATAGAAAGAAGATCATGGCAGGCGAAGTCGCGGAATATGCCAGGCAGGTCTTCCTGAGGATTGCGAGAGAGTACGAATGGCAAATAGAGGAGATGTCTGTCCAAATAGATCATGTACATCTATTCATACATACACCACCGAAATACTCGCCAGCAAGAATAGTGCAGATCATGAAAAGCATCTCTGCACGAGAGATCTTTGAAAAGTATCCACAGCTAAGCAAAAGACTGTGGGCTGGAGAATTCTGGGGCCCCGGGTACTTTGTGCGAAGTGTAGGAGATGAAGTGACAGTAGAGGTGATAAGGAAATACATTCAATATCAAGAAGAGGAACGAGACGAAAGTCAACTTCTGTTGTGGGACTAATGCCCCGTAGCTTGCTGCGGGGTAGTTTACTCTAACCTCTCGCAGGTTCCGAACCTACGGGAGGTATAAATCTTGCGGGAGGCAACCTGCGCCTCCGATCGGAAAGAGAGCTTCCTGAATCCCTGGATTTGAGAACTGCTCAAACTATGAACCCTGGAATATCAGCCGGATTATGGTTGAGCTGCCAGGCCTGAACGTATACGCATGTAGTTCGCCTGACCACATCATGTTGGAGGATAACCGGTTTTTTTGGCCAGGATGAGGGACTCCTGCTCTCGCTTCGTTATATGATGGCACCCTCCTTGCATCGTTGTTCGCAAACGCATCTTATGCGAGTATAATCGCCTCGCTGGGGTAGAAAACCTTTGAACGAGTCATCTGATTCATCGAATTCAAACCAGGAAAAATCCCGACAGAGGCTAAAGCGGTGGGGTTTTCGACTGCTATTGCTGCTGGCCCTGGCGGTCATCATCGTATTGGGCGTGGCTGGAATTGCCTTGCAGGGTCTCACCCAACCGACAGCCATCGATCCTACTGTACTTGCTCTGGCGACATCCCTGCTCCACACTGCCACGCCGAGTCTGATCCCATCTGAAACGGCTCAACTTGAGACCGCATCACCGCTTCCAGTTCGAGATCCCATCGAAGGCACCCTATTCTATTCGGCAAGACCCGACGGATACAGTCATTTGTTCGCCTATGGAACTGGTGAGAGCGTCCCGGTTCAGTTGACGTTTGGGTCTTGGGAAGATCGGGATCCTGCTGTCCACCCCGATGGAAATTCAATTGCGTTTTCATCCAACCGAGATGGTTACTGGGACCTCTATGTGCTCGATCTACAGACCGGGGAGGTTCGTCGGTTAACCCAAACCCCGGGATATGAGGGCCATCCAACCTGGTCGCCAGACGGTCGTTGGGTGGCATATGAAGCCCATGATGGTGATAACTTCGATGTCTGGATATTGCCCATGGATCCTGGACAGACGGTTTTTCAGCTGACCAATAACCCGGCCAGTGATACTTCGCCGGCATGGGACCCAAATGGTCGTCGAATCGCGTTTGTATCCAACCGTGAAGGGTCCGCAGATATCTACCTCGCGCATCTCGATCGCCCTGATGACAGGTTCATCAATATCACAAGCTCCTCCGGCAAAGATGAGCGAGATCCGGCTTTCAACGCAGAGGGCACGATGTTGTCCTACACGCTGGATGACGCGCCCTTCCCACGATTGTTCGTGGCGGCATTGGATGATGTTATAGGAACTTCAAGAGAGATCGGGCAGGGAAGCCGCGCGGCATGGTCGCCAGACGGTCATTTACTTGTTGGCATCCTGGGATCTCAAAACAGCGCCCACATCGTAACCTACGCGATGGGGGATGGAATGGCACAAGAGATTGGCCTACCCTTGCATCGTAATGTGGAGCATATGGACTGGAATTCCATTACGCTGCCGGGTGAAGTGATTGCGCGTGCGGGAGCACAAGTTGAAGCGGCGCCGCTTTATGTCGTCCAGACAGAAGAAAGCAGTGGAAGTGTGGATCGTATGCAATTGTTTCGGCTCGCGGGGATTTCCGCACCGAATCCGCTCATGGCAGATGCTGCTGATGAAGCTTTCATGGCATTGCGTGAGCGTGCGGGGCTTGAGCTTGGTTGGGATTTCCTCGGTCAACTTGAGAACGCTTTCGTGGGAATCAACGATCCACTCCCTCCAGCCATACCTCATGATGATTGGCTCTATACTGGTCGTGCGTTTTCGTTCAATCGCGATGCGGTAAGCGCCGGCTGGATCGAGTTCGTGAGGGAAGAATTCGGTGGGGAAACGTATTGGAGAGTCTTCGTCCGTACGGATGATCAAGACGGCTCACACGGTGAACCCCTTCGTGTGCTCCCCTGGAATTTTAATGCCCGCTTCGATGGGAATCCCAATACGTACGATCAAGGCGGCGCGCTGAAGGACAGAATCCCAGCTGGCTACTATGTGGACTTCACACGGCTGGCTCTGGATTATGGATTTGAGCGGGTTCCAGCCCTGTTGAACTGGCGTACGTATTATGACGGGGCTCGTTACAACGAATTTGTTTTCCGAGATGGATTAAGCTGGTTAGATGCCATGTTGGAGCTATACCCTGCTTCTGCCATCGTGACTCCCACGGCATTCATGACCCCGACTCTAACACCCACGCGGACCCCTCGACCCACGCCAACGCCATGGTGGTGGCGCTGGCAAACCCCAGTCACCTCGCCGTAACCCACGAGCAGGACCCACTTGCCACGAATCTTTGTATAAAAGATGGTAAATAAACACTTATGTCAAGTAAATTTGACAGGTTTTTGATCGCTGTGCTATCCTCAGCCTTCAAGACAGAAGCTGGAGGAAGGATGATTCGAGAACGTGTCGCTGAAGATGTCTATGTCTTCACGAGCGAAATATACGCACAAGTAAACGCAGGCGCTGTGATCGGTCCAGATTGGTCCATGCTCATCGATACGCTTGCTTATCCAGATGAGACGCGAGATATTCGAGATTTCCTTGAAGGCCGCCTCGCGAAGCCAGTCCGCTACCTGATCAACACACACTACCATGCGGACCACACGCTGGGGAATTTCTTATTTCCAGAGGCCATCGTAGTAGGGCACGCTCTCACCCGCTCACTCCTCGATACAAGGGGTCGGCGAAGCCTGGATGAAGCGAAGAAGCTGAGCAAAGAACTTCGTGAAATCAAAATTGTGCTGCCGGAGATTATTTTCGATGCGGACACTATTAGCTTTCGAGTGGGAAAACGGACCCTCCAATTAATTCCGTTGCCTGGTCACAGCCTCGATGGCATCGGTGTATTCCTGGTCGAAGATAGGGTTCTATTCTCGGGTGATGTCATGATGCCGATTCCCTATATCGTGGACGGAGATTATGATCAGATTCTAGAGAGTCAAAAAATTCTCCCGAACATGAAACTGGAAAACTTGGTGCAGGGACATGGTGAAGTAATTCTCAGAGGTGAGGTCTCCCTCGCTGTGAAGAACAACCAGAAGTACCTCCAGTGCGTTAGAAAATATGCGAAACAAGCTGGTCGACGCCGGGATCCGGATGGATTCCTCACATCGATTGATGTGGAATCATGTGGGAAGAGCCGCATTTTGCTTGGTGGGCCCGCGGAAGAACTTCATCAAAGAAACCTGCGGACGCTATTTAGGCAGCTTTGGCCAGAGCGAGCTTCTGAGATATCAAGCTGACGGGCAAAAAAACCAGGGGAACTTTTGTGTCCAGTAAATACATCATCATATTCGATGGAGGCAGCCGGGGGAACCCTGGAGATGCCTATGGTTCATTCCGAATTAAAAAAGACGATTCGGCGCTTCAAGCTCCAGCAAGGTTGAGCTTTGGCAGGGGTACAAACAACGAGGCTGAGTATATGGCGCTGATAGCCGCGATTCAAGAATGTAGGAGCCAGATCCTCGAGGAAGGGTCATCTCCAGCGGAGGTGACCCTGGAGATCCGCGGTGACAGCAGCCTGGTTCTCAATCAACTCCAGGGCAACTATAAAGCAAAGGATGTCCGTATGCGGCAATATCGCGATAAGATACTGGGGCTCCTGGATGATTTTAGACAGGTCAAGTACGTTCACCAGGCTCGCGCGAAGTCGGTGAGGCTGCTGGGTCATTGACCCGTAAATCCGTCTATGGCATAATCGCGAGTGCTATCAATAAAAAGCGATGATGGAGACGAGTACACCTGCATTGAACTGAAAGCGATCCCGGGTTGGTGTGAGCCGGGTCAGGTGAGCAGGTGGAAAATCCCTCCGGAGCTGTGACCTGAACACGAGATAGGCTCGTAAGTAGGGAAGCCGGTTTCGTCCACCGTTAAAGCTGACGAAAGTATAAACCAGCTCGACTGGTCGTACTTTACAGAGTGCCCGGAATTCTCGGGAATCAGGGTGGTAACGCGGGATAGATTACGGCTCCCGTCCCTGGAGGGACGGGCGTTTTTATTATGTGAGCATCGTTTGGGAGCGAGTTTTGCTATATTACGCATAAGGGTGAATTGGAGGTTGGCAGGATGACCGAGCTCATTTATCTGCAGGACGCCTATGTTCGCGAATTTACAGCGGTGGTGACTTCGATCTCGGATCAAGGAATCGCGTTGGATCAGACCGCTTTCTACCCGGGCGGTGGAGGGCAGCCCAGCGACATGGGCAGCTTGCGGATAGATGACCAGGAATGGCGCGTAGTTAAAGTCCGACGGGGGGATGGCGAGATCTGGCATAGATTAGAGGGCGATTCGCCGGGGAAAGGGACTGCAATCTCCGCTGTGCTCGATTGGGAGCGCCGATACCAACTGATGAGAGTACACACGGCGATGCATATCTTGTGTGGTGTGATTTGGCGCGATTATGGCGCCAGTGTCACCGGCGGCAACATGGAGCCTTTACGCGGTCGCATGGATTTTGAGTTCGAGCGGATGGAGAAAGAACTCGTGGCTGCTATCGAAACAAAGATCAACGCCGAAGTGGGGGAAGCTCGTCCGATTACGACGAGAACGCTGCCTCGTAACAAAGCTTTTGAGATACCTGATTTAATTCGCACGAAGATTAACCTGCTCCCACCCTCGATCACAGAAGTTCGCGTGGTTGAAATTGAGGGTCTCGATCTTCAGGCGGATGGCGGCACACATGTGGCGAATACGCGGGAGGTAGGACCCATACATATCGTGGATTACAAGAGCAAGGGGGCGATCAATAAACGCCTTGTCGTTGAACTTGAGCGTGAGGTGACGGATGTTTAAACCAGTTGAGAACAAGGTAAATTTTATCGAACAGGAGTATGAGATCCTGCGATTCTGGGATTCCACTTCTGCCTTCCAAAAACTTATCGAGATGCGTTCAGAGAGTTGGCGTTGGTCGTTTGTAGATGGACCGATCACGGCGAACAACCCCATGGGTATTCACCACGGTTGGGGGAGGACATATAAGGACCTTTTTCATCGATTTTACGCCATGCGTGGCGCCCAAATTCGATATCAGAATGGTTTTGATTGTCAGGGTCTATGGGTGGAAGTAAATGTTGAGCGAGAGATGGGGTTTAAGAACAAACGTGATATCGAATCCTTCGGGCTCGACAAATTTGTAAGTCTCTGCAAACAACACGTTTTAAAATATGCTGCAATCCAGACGGAGCAAAGTATTCGACTGGGGTATTGGATGGACTGGGATGACCCCGATCGATTGATGTACCTCAGGGAGAAACTGGGCGAAGATCCAATTGCGGAAGTATCCATCGAGGGCCCCGAAGGCGAAGTCACGGGAACTGCCGAATGGTTGGTGGGTAATCTCGGCATGCCCGTATTGGGAGGTTCGTACTTCACCTTCTCGGATGAGAATAACTACACCATCTGGTCCGCGTTGAAGTCATGCCATGATCGTGGATGGATTTATAAAGGCAGAGACGTTATGCCCTGGTGCGCTCGCTGCGGAACGGGGATAAGTCAGCATGAAATCGTAACCGAGGGATATCGAGAACTCACGCATCCCAGCATCACGCTCCGATTACCCCTCAGAGAACGTCCTGGTGAAAATTTACTCGTCTGGACAACCACACCCTGGACTTTGACGAGTAATGTCGCCGCGGCCGTCGGTCCGGATCTTGTTTACGTGAAAGTCCGCCAGGGAGATGAAGTTTTCTATCTCAGCAAAGGGACGGTCCAGATCCTTCATGGTAGTTTCGAGGTCATCGAGGAATTGCTGGGGAAGGACATGGAAGGCTGGCGCTATGTCGGACCATTTGACGAACTCCCCATCCAGATTCAGGAAGGAGGGCCCGAAGCGCACCGCATCATTCTCTGGGATGAGGTCGGAGAGGACGAAGGTACGGGCATCGTACATATCGCTCCTGGCTGTGGTGCAGAAGACTTCATGTTAAGTAAGCAAGAAGGGCTCCCTGTGATCGCGCCTCTGAACGGAGACGGTATTTTCCTGGATGGGTTTGACTGGTTGTCCAACATGAGCGTGAAGGATGTTTCCGATCCGATCTTTGAGGATCTCGAGAAGAAGGGGTTGGCCTACCATGTCGCCGATTTTACTCACCGATATCCAGTTTGTTGGAGGTGCAGCGAGGAACTCGTTTTTCGCCTTGTGGATGAGTGGTTTATTGGAATGGGGGAGCAGCTCGACAAACCTTATGAAGAGATCACGGTTGAGGAGAAGGAACGCAACTTGCGTTATCAAATCATCGAGGTGGTTCGCAATGAGACCAGCTGGCATCCAGCTTTTGGCCTCGACCGTGAGTTAGATTGGCTTCGAAACATGCATGATTGGATGATCTCAAAGAAGCGCTATTGGGGACTCGCACTCCCTATCTGGGAATGCGCTGAATGTGGTCATTTTGATGTCATTGGCAGCCGGGAGGAATTGAAGGAGTGTGCAGTTGAGGGATGGGAGCAGTTCGACGGCCGTTCACCTCACCGCCCCCACATCGACGCCGTTAAAATCGAGTGCGGCAATTGCAAGGCAGTCGTGAGCCGCATCCCAGATGTAGGAAATCCCTGGTTGGATGCGGGAGTCGTGGGGATGAGTACGCTGCAATACAACTCGGATAGGGATTACTGGTCGAAGTGGTTCCCCGCCGACTTTATCTCGGAGAGTTTTCCAGGCCAATTCCGCAATTGGTTTTACAGCCTGCTGACGATGAGCACGATCCTTGAGAGGAAGGCGCCTTTTAAGGATGTCTTCACCTACGCCACGCTGCTGGCAGAAGATGGCCAAGCCATGCATAAATCATGGGGGAATGCGATTGAATTTAATGAAGCTGCAGATCGCATGGGCGTGGACGTCATGCGGTGGTTGTACCTCAATCATAAGCCGGAGAAAGATCTACTCTTTGGCTACCATCGGGCCGATGAAGCTCGGAGACAATTTCTCATTCCATTGTGGAATGTGTATTCATTCTTCGTGACTTATGCCAATATTGATGGTTGGACCCCTGGAGAAGATCGGGAGACCAAACCGAGCCAGTTGGATAGTTGGATCCTGTCTCGGTTGCATGAAGTTACAGGTGAGGTCACGCGTAAATTAGAAGCATATGAACCAAATAAAGCGACTGATGAGCTTGGTAGTCTGCTGGACGATCTCACCAAATGGTATCTTCGCCGGAGCAGACGTCGATTCTGGGCGAAGGCAGGGGCGAGTGAAGCCTCTGACGCGGATAAAAACGCGGCCTATGCCACCCTCTATACCGTGCTCACAACATTGACCCGGCTGCTCGCACCCTTTGTTCCCTTTGTGACCGAGGCGCTGCATCAGAACCTGGTTCGATCCTTCGATAGCTCCGCGCCTGAGAGCGTACATCACTGCGATTGGCCTCTTGCAGATGAGAAAGCGATTGACCAGGGTCTCATGAGCGAAATGGCGCTCGTTATGAATTTGGTATCGCTTGGTCATGCTGCCCGCAATAGCGCGAATCAAAAACTCCGTCAGCCTCTGCAAGAAGCCGTATTTTTCGTCTCTTCACCTAACGAGCGGGGCGTCGTGGAAAAATATGAGAATCTGCTCAAAGAGGAATTGAATGTCAAGCGGGTGCGGCTGCTGGATACTGCGTCTGAGGCTGTGAAGTACACGCTCAAACCGTTGCCAAAACAACTCGGTCAAAAATATGGATCAAAATTCCCGGCGATTCGGGAGACTATCCTCGAGCTGGAACCTGAAGATGCATCGACGAGGCTCCTGGCTGGCCATTCCCTGAATATCGTTGTGGATGGCGAATCTGTTTCAATCGAAGCGGACGAGGTCGAGGTACGGGTGGAAGCGCAGGAGGGCTTTACTGCTGCCGCCGAGGGACCCTATGTCACAGCACTGGTAACTGAACTAACCCCTGCTCTTGAACTTGAAGGTTTGGCGCGTGAATTTGTCAGGCGTGTCCAGGAACTTCGCAAGACGGCCAACCTACGTGTAGACGACCGCATCCGGTTGGAGTATGCCGCCTCAGAAAAGCTCTCCGAAGCGATCGTACAGCATAAGTCCTACATTGAAAGCGAAACTATCGCGACGTCCCTGCGCCCGACTAACAAACCGGATGGCGAGGCCAAAGCAGAGCATACCTTCAATGGGGAAGAGCTGATGATCGCGCTTATTAAGGACTAGCTTCACTGAAGCAATAATGTTGAATAAATTCGTACGAAAATTGAAGCCTCTGCGGATCACAAACGTCGGAGACTTCATCTGAGCACAATAGCCGCTATCATGCGGTAAAATCAGTCTCTATCCATGCAGTTGGCATGAGGGAGGGATGCTTGTCAAAGTTGAAGGATTATCTGGTCCTCTTCGGCATTGCTGGAGTCATCGTCGCTTTAGATCAGATCACAAAATATAAGGTGCGCACAGAACTCCTGCTGGGTGAAACATGGTCGCCGTTTGAGTGGCTCGAGAAATATGCACGAATTGTGCATTGGAACAACACCGGTGCAGCCTTTGGCATATTGCCGTCTGCCAGTAAAATATTCACGATCATCGCCATCATCGTCGTAATCGCAATCATCTACTACTACCCGCGTGTTCCCAAAGAGCAGGTCGCAATACGGATCGCATTAGCTCTTCAACTTGGCGGAGCGCTGGGGAACCTGCTCTCCAGATTGCTGGTAGGGACGGTCACGGATTTCATTTCCGTCTTGAACTTCGCAGTTTGGAACGTCGCGGATGCGAGCATCACGCTCGGAACTGCACTCCTCATCATAGCTATGCTTGTTGAAGAACGTAAACAGAGCAAAACCGCAGAATCAGACTCCCCGGAAGATGAGGCAGGAGTCGAAGAAACCCTCTCAGAACCGAATTGAACATTGGGGTGACAGAACGCAAATTTCACTTCGAGATTGCAACACCCGGGGGCAGACTTGATCAACAAATAACTGCCCATATTTCAGATGTTTCCCGCAACCGGATCCAAAAACTGATTCGTTCAGGCCTCATTACCGTGGATGACATACGGATCGTCAAGCCTGGACACTCGTTAAAAGGCGGGGAAAGGGTATCGGTCGTCATTCCTGCACCGGCGTCGTCTGATCTCGTCCCCGAAGCGATACCACTCGATATCATCTATGAAGACCGCAACGTGGTTATCGTGAATAAACCCGCAGGGATGGTTGTCCATCCTTCCGCTGGTCACGACTCGGGCACACTCGTACAAGCCGTCCTTGCACACGCCCCTGACATCGAGGGGATTGGCGAAGTGCTCCGTCCGGGAGTCGTGCACCGCCTGGATAAAGATACGTCGGGCATAATCGTCTTTGCCAAGAACGACGCAGCCCATCAACAGCTGCAAGCGCAATTTAAGGAGAGAGAGGTTAAAAAGGTCTACCACGCTCTGGTGGATAGCGCCCCCCCTTCACCATCGGGGAAGATCGAAACGCATATCGGGAGAGACCCGAAATATCGTCAAAAAATGGCGGTCGTCTCAAAAGCTAAAGGTCGGGAAGCGTCCACGATTTACCATACGGAAGAAAACTTTTCCCAGCATACATTCCTTGAGGTTCATCCTCACACTGGGCGGACGCACCAAATTCGTGTGCATCTGGCTTTTATCGGTTGTCCTGTGGTCGGCGATACCTTCTATGGGGTACGAGGGGCTACGCTGCCCGTAAGCCGGCATCTTCTACACGCCTCCCAGTTGGAAATCACCCTTCCCGAGCATGATGAGCCTTCGACACATAAGGCGCCGCTTCCCCGCGATTTCCTCGATGTGCTCACCTCACTGCGCGAGGATCAAGCTTCGATATAAATCGCACAATGGAACTCAGGGTACGAACTGGATGGAGCGCTATCCTGCAGAATTGACCACGCACGTCCCTTGTCGGAAATAACCACGGAAGCTAGACTAACAAGATGAACCTCAATTAAAAAGGAGGCTCTAAACTCCCAGGAGGATGGCTTCGAATGGAATGGATAGATTTACGATCCGATACGGTGACCCAACCGACCGAGCAAATGCGTAAGGCGATGGAAATTGCTGAAGTCGGCGACGATGTGTATGGAGAAGACCCGACAATAAACCGGTTGCAGGAAATGTCAGCAGCGAGACTGGGCAAGGAAGCCGGTTTGTTCGTCCCGAGCGGCACGATGGGAAATCTTGCCGCCATCCTTGCGCATTGTGCACGCGGTGAGGAAGTCATTCTTGGTCATCTTTCGCACACCTATTTGTATGAAGCTGGCGGAACTGCCGTGCTCGGCGGGATCCCTTCGTACATTCTCCAGAATCAGAGCGACGGGACGATATTGATGGGCGATTTAGTGGCCGCGATTCATCCGGAGGATGTGCACCAACCTATGAGCCGCCTTTTTTGTATCGAGAATACACACAACCGCTGTGGAGGCAGCCCGCTCACCGTGGAATACACCCGCAGCCTGTGTGATACTGCGCACGAGCATGGTCTACTGGTCCATATCGATGGCGCAAGGATATTCAACGCCGCGGCGGCATTGGGCGTATCTCCATCAGAACTATGCTCGCCGGCGGATTCGGTCACCTATTGTCTTTCGAAGGGCTTAGGCGCACCGGTAGGATCGGTCATATGCGGCACGAGCACATTTATCCGGAAAGCACATCGGATCAGGAAGCAGCTTGGTGGGGGAATGCGTCAAGCTGGTATCCTGGCGGCAGCCGGAATCGTCGCGTTGGAGGTTATGGTTGATCGTCTTGGAGAAGATCATCAGCGTGCAAAGAGATTCTCGGATGCCATCGGCAAATACCCGGGAATACACCTGGACTACGCCACGCCACCCTCGAATATGGTCTTTTTCCAAGTTGCAGGCGTCGAGCCGCAGGATTTTGTGCGTTTAATGGCGAAGAAGAAGATCCGCATTGGATCGCCTCGGGGGAGTTCCTTTCGCGTTGTGTTTCACTACCAGATCGATGACCCCGCGCTCGATCATGTACTGGAGTCTTTCACTCAAATTTTCGGGCGTGCCTGACAGCTCGACGGCGTTTGCAAAGGCACTCCGTCTGTGGAATCACGCTCGAGAGAGGCTGCAGGCTATCGAGACTGCTATCGTCGCAAATCTGATGCCGACCGGCACGGCTTTGTTTGCACTTTTGATTGTCGGAGAGATAGTTTCCCCGAACGTGCAGGTTGGGATGATCCTTACACATTTTGGCGTGGCTTTAGTCGCGTTACAGTGATCTCGGTCAATCATGGAAGGACCTGCCCTGGCTAGAAAACCAGAATTTTTAAGGGAGGATGTCCAAATTGTACACGAGGGGATCTACCGACCACACTCCATGTCGCGTCGCAGTGAACTCTACGCGTATGGATTTGCACTGAGCGTTGGACTGGCGATGGGATTTCTCTGGGATCAAACGGGAACGATGCCCATTGTAGGTATATTCATCACAGGGCTTTTTTTGATCGTAGGTCTCGTATTGAGTTTTGGCGCGTGGATGGAGAGGGGGACGAGAATAACTTTATCGCCTCAATCGCTCACATTCAAGAACCCATTGAGGAGAATTAGTGTCCCCTGGGACAGCGTTGGGAGAATTCATGCCCTGTGGGTGAGAGAACGCTGGAAGATCGTCGTACTCGGCGAGGACGCGCATCTGATTTTTAACACAGAATTCTTTGAGCATAAACCCGGACTCGTGAGCCCGCGTTCAGATTTGATCAATGGTCCGATGCTCGCGGCGATTATCCGGAGCTACGCAAGACTTTCTGAACCATCCCGGGAGGAAGATGGATGGATCTGTGAAAAGACGGAAGCAAACGGGGGCTGAAATTTTCGAAGGATAGGTTAAGGTTTATCGAGGACGTGAGGAAAAACCCTCCCTCTCCTCTATCATCTTCCTGCTGAGGCGAGGAAATTATTCCCTGGCACGTTTCCCATCTCCCTGAAAAGAGGAAGAGGGGTCGGGGTGAGGGTGCCATATTGCTCAAGCCTCTCAGGCTGAACCAAAATCCACTTGGTGACCTAAACAATGTTGAGGATAATCTGTTGTGATAAACTCGTGGGTAGATCGCGGAACTTCATCGTGCGCCGGATGGATTATTATCCAAGGTTTTATATAAACCCCTGAGTACGCACGTGGTATTACCCACTGCATTGGAATTGATTGTTTACGTATCTCTAGAATATCGAAAAAACAGCGTGGGTGAAGCGTAGCTCACGCTGAACTTGTTTCGCAACCTCAGAACAAGGTGCGGGATAACGAGGTGCAGGAGAATCTGATGGTCGAGAAAAAGATGTCTATGGATGAACAAGTCGCCCTCTTGATGCAGGGATCTGAATATGGGGATGATGAACTCAAGAAAGCTATGGGGAACGAGCTTCGGGACCGTCTGATCGAAGCCGAGAAAGCGGGGACACCCTTACGCGTTTACTGTGGCTACGACCCAACACTTTCTGATCTTCATCTTGGGCATACAGTTACGATGCGCAAATTGCGTCAATTTCAAGAGCTTGGTCACCAGGCGATTTTTGTGATCGGCTCTTTTACCGCGCTCGTGGGCGACCCTTCGGACAAGGACAAGGCGCGGCCTCGATTAACCCAGGACGATGTCCGAAGAAATGCGGAGACCTATACTGCACAGGCTTTTATAATTCTCGATAAGGAGAAGACTGAAGTTCGTTACAACCATGAATGGCTGTCTGAGTTAACCCTGGAGCAATTCACCGAGCTGGCTTCAAATTTCACTGTACAGCAGTTCCTCGCAAGAGATAACTTTTCGAAGAGGTACGAGGGTGGAAATCCGATCTGGCTGCATGAATTCTTCTACACACTTCTGCAGGGATATGACGCCATCATGCTGAAGGCGGACGTGCAGTTAGGTGGGACGGAGCAGCTCTTCAACCTGCTGGCTGGTCGTAAACTCCAGGAAGCCAACGGCATGAAGCCTCAAATTGTGCTGACTGTACCCATCCTCGTTGGCACCGATGGCCACATGCGCATGGCAAAGAGCACGGGGAATTTTATTGGCATCGATGAAGAACCAGAAGAGATGTACGGCAAGGTGATGAGCATCCCAGATTCAGCGATGAGCAATTACTTCCGACTGGTCACTCGGTGGACACCGGCCGAGATTGAAGAGATTGAAAGCGGGCTCAACGCCGGGGAACTGCATCCTCGAGATGTGAAAATGCGTCTGGCGCGTGAGATCGTGGAGATCTATCACGGCGAGGGGGCGGTTGAACCGGCTGAGGACGCCTTCCGGCGCGTGTTTCAAGAGCGAGGTACGCCGGAAGACATCCCCGATTTTGGAGTGTCGGGAACCCCATCGATCGTGGAAATAATGGTTGAAGCGGGCGTTGCGAGCAGCAAGAGTGAGGCCAAACGATTGATCGACCAAAAAGGCGTCCGCCTGGATGGGGAGGTTGTTACCGACAAAGCTTTTGTCCCTCAGTTGGAGCAAAGTAAAATTCTCAAGGTCGGGAAACGGAAATTTATCCGGCTTCAACAATGGTGAAAAAGGGACTGTTCAAAAAAGGGAGGAAACCGGAATTTATCAGTTTGCTCATGGGAAGGAGCAAGCTCCTTGAGTCCCGAAACAGGTTTTGGTGGTAATTGAACCATCTTTCCCTGGGTCTGTGATTTCGAGATCACAAAATTCCACCCTCACCCCAATCCCTCTCCTTAATCTATACACCTGAAAAAGAGAGGGGCTTTGTTCACCGATTAGAGAATATGTCTGTTTTCGTGGTTTGCTTATGTCCCCCGCTGGGGGTTCCTAGTGGGAGGAAGATGGCGGTGACGGGGAGGGAGAATCATCCTTAGGAAGCTACAGGTAGGTCTGGCTTATTACATAAAGCCAGAGGCGTCGAAACTTCGCGACCACCCTCATCATCGTCGTATTGCCCCCGCTAGGAGGCAATATCATCCCTGATGCTCATCCTTTAATAACCGCCACAGGTACGAGCCTGGCAACTTTTTCTGCGATCCCAGCTCCGGTGACGACATCGATGACCGCGTCGACATCTTTATATGCTTTCGGGGCCTCTTCCGCGAGACCTGGCATTGATTTAGCACGTACACTGATTCCATCCGCTTCCAACTGCTCGCGTAAATCCTTACCCCAGACCTCCCGCTTAGCCTGCCTCCTGCTCATCACTCGTCCGGCTCCGTGGCAGGTCGAACCAAAAGACTGCTGCATGCTTTTTTCCGTCCCTAAGAGGACCCAGGAGGCTGTGCCCATGCTGCCAGGTACGAGTACGGGCTGACCAAGGTTTCTATATTCTTCAGGCAGACCTGAGAAGCCCGGTCCAAATGCTCTCGTGGCACCTTTGCGATGCACACATACGCGCATCTTTTTTCCCTGAATGATGTGCTCCTCGATCTTCCCCATGTTGTGAGCGATGTCGTAAACCTGCGTCAGATCCCAATTCTTCACCTTGCCAGCGAAAATATTCTCAAAAGATTCTCGCACGTAATGGGCAAGGATCTGGCGGTTGCAGAATGCATAATTCGCTGCACATGCCATGGCGGCGAGGTACCTCTTCCCTTCAGGAGAACTCAGTGGTGCGCAAACCAGCTCTCGATCAGGCAGGCGAATCCCGTATCGCCGCACGGCACTCTGGAATTCCTTCACATAATCAGAGCAGACCTGGTGTCCAAAACCTCGCGAACCACAATGAATTTGTACAGTCAATGCTCCCTCGTAGAGCCGCATCGCCCTGGCGGCATCAGGATGGAAGATTTCCTCGACGACATCGACCTCGATGAAATGATTTCCAGCTCCCAGCGTTCCGATCTGCCCCCTCCCGCGCTTGTGTGCCCGTGAGCTCACACTGCCAGGATCTGCTCCGGCGATGCATCCACCCTCTTCGGTTTTCTCGAGGTCGTCTTTACTCGCATAACCATTCTGGAGTGCCCATTTCGAGCCGGTACGACAGATCTGCTGAAGCTGTTTATGGCTGAGATTAATATGGCCTCCCACACCGACGCCGCTTGGACAATTCCCATAAAGTTCGGTAGCCAGATCAGGAATATCAGCTTTTGCCTGCTCGTATGAAATCTCGCTGGCCAGGAGCCGAACCCCGCAGTTGATATCATAGCCAATCGCGCCGGGGGATATGATGCCATCGGGGAGGGCGGTGGCGGCAACGCCACCAATGGGGAATCCATATCCTTGATGAACGTCGGGCATGACCAGGACATGTTCCACCAGGCCCGGGAGCGTGGCTGCATTCACGGCTTGGTTGAGGGATTTATCTCCGAGCGCTTCATCGAGCAGGATCTTACTTGCGAAAATGCGAACCGGGACGCGCATATCCTCCCGATATGTGGTGGGGATTTCCCAGAGGTAATCCGACACACGGCGAATATCTGACTTCTCCACCATGATGTGCCTCCTATACGTCGAAGACGATGGTAACTTCCAGACCACCCTGAATAGGACGAATCGCCAGTTCGTTGTAGGTTACGGCTTTGATGGGTTTAGCGATTGAGAGTAGGGGCAGTTCCTCGATCGTCGCTTCGAGGGCTGTGTCTCCAGTAATCTGCATTCTTATGTCCTGATAGGTCACGGATCGAATTTCCATCCCGAACAACAGTTCTTCCAGCCAGGCGACTAATAGGGATTCTCTATCGATGGCTTCTATTTTGATCGTCCGAACTAATGGATCATGCTGGGCTGGCATGGCATCCATGAGCTGCATCATGCCCACAGCCGCATTTATAAAAAGGTCCGGGAGATCGACGCCCCAGACTTTGAGTGCCCAGTCTGCTGTATGTTCTACCTCTTCAAACGGCTGACGCTCCATACATTAGAGTATAGTACGAAAAGGCCTCATAATCTTTAAAGACAAACATGTATAATCGTCTCAATGGATGAGCAGGCAAACGCACTCCAAGATGCATTAGGTGCATTACTTTCAGATATCAAGATCAAAGGTGTGTCGGTAGAAGCGCTCTCTGAAATACTGGCAGATGAAATCTGGGCCGGCATTCGGAAAGATGCGGTGGGCAACAAATATGTCCCCGATCAATACACCTTGAGCCTTGAACCTGTAAGCTTTACCCAATCCGCGCGTTCGTATAAGGAGATTCAGAACCAGCTCCGAATGAGCCTGAAGACAGCGTTAACCAGCACGGGCTTGATGCTCGCCCGGGACCCCCATTTCACCCTGGCAACAGACCCAACTTTATCTGCCGGGTCCGTTCGAGTGATTGCATGGCATAGTCGTGATCCACTTCATCTAGTGGATGAAGTTGTCACACCAGTTGTGGGTGACACGGATAAACCCCCCACGGGTGCATTTCTCATCATCCAGGGTAAACGTCATTATCGGTTGAAAAAGCATCTCATCACGATAGGTCGCCGATTGGACAGCGATCTTGTGCTTGACGATCAACATATCTCACGCAAGCATGCCAGACTGTTGGCACGTCATGGGAAGTATGTTCTTATTGATGAGAAATCGACAGCTGGTACTCGGGTTAACGGACAACTAATCGATGAGCAGACGCTAAAACCTGGTGATGTCATCACGATAGCGAAAATCGACCTCATTTATGGGGAAGGTCCCGAAGGTCCTCCCGATATCACTCCACCATACAGACCCACGGATAAGCCGACGGATCGGGATCAGATCACACCGTTGGGGTTGAAACTAAAATATGAAGATGACACTGTGGCCTTGGGTAAAAAGGGGAAGAAAGATTCAACTGAGCCCTAAATCCATCCAAAGTTACACACCAGCGGTATAATTTGAGCTTCCATGGCACATCAAATTGATCGCATAGAGAATCATTTGGAAAGTTTTTTCGAGGGCACCCTCAACCGTCTCGTCGGTTTAGAGATGTCACCGTCGGATGTCGCCATCAAGCTGTCTCGGGCGATGAGTGACGGCGTTCGCCGAAACGATGAGGGGGCTGCATTTGCGCCTGATAAATATGCGATTACATTCCATCCAAGAGATGCTGAAGATCTACTGAAAGAGGCCCCCGATCTGCACCAGGCTCTGGCGAAACGATTGCTGGAGGCCGCTAGAATATCCGGTTATATGGTCTTTAGCGAGCCCATCGTAACCATCGCTGCGGATCCGACGCTCTCGCGTCATGAGGTCAGGGTAATCGCATGGCACAGCACCAGCCCGCTAGAGTTTACGCAGGAGATGGCGAGGGAAGTCAATCACGATCCGGCCAAACTGCCGAAAGGGGCTTATCTCATTGTTGATGGAAACCGTCATTTCCCCTTAGACCGTTACACCATCAATATCGGTCGTCGACTCGATAATCAACTCATTCTCGATGACCCGCGTGTATCTCGGACCCATGCGCAGATCCGAGTGCGTGATAGTCGATTCGTGCTTTTCGATGTGGGCTCAGCTGCGGGGGTGAACGTGAATGGAAGGTCGATCAATCAACACTTATTGCAGCCGGGAGATGTGATAGACATTGCGGGGATCCGGCTGGTTTATGGCGAGGATCCGGGAGGTCCTCCAGACGAGACACCAGCATATTCGCCTCCGTTTCCTCCAAAACCTGCTGGCGATCAGCGAACTCGTACGATTCACAAAAAAACAGAATCCGAGAAATGAACCCATCTGTCCTTATGCTGATCCTCAGGGTCTTGATGGCCCTGACTCTCTATGCATTCCTGACCCTCATCCTCGTTGCGCTCTGGCGTGACCTCCGCAGTGTTACCGATCGAGGAGCAAACGTCCCAGAAACCTACTTAATCGAAGAAGAAACTTCAGAAGGCTCGCTTAATACACGCATTGGGGCGTTAAATCTAATCGGCCGTGCCGTGGATTGCACAATCCGCCTCGCCGACGAGACGGTCTCAGCTCACCATGCGAGATTGTCATATCAGGGGAACCAGTGGTGGTTGGAGGATCTGGGGTCGAAGAACGGGACGATGGTCAATGATTTTACGATAGAAGGCCCCATCATCCTCACCGACGGCGATTGTATCTCATTTGGTCAGGTAAAGGTGTTGCTGCATTCCGGTTCCCAGGAAGAATCTCAAGACACCCGCACGATAGCTTAGACCTTTCAATAGGGAAATATTTTCATGGCGTGTTCTGTCGCCCAGGCGCCGAGATATATACCGGGATAGATAGGTTTTGAATGAGTCATTCAATAACAAAATCCATCAAATATCCCGCCTCCAAGCCGGCAGACACGATGGAAAGGCTGTACGACCTTGTTGATCGATACCTCATCTGAACGCCGGACCAATATAGATCGGCATGAGGCGCTATTGTTGTCTCTCGCGTTTATCTTTCTCCTGCTGGGAGCATTGGCTCTCTCTATCGCCGAAGACGCAAAGCTCCAATCGTGGTCCGCCGCTGAGGTCAAGTGGACGCACCTTCTTATCCTGCCGGTATGGGCTTTGGGCGCATGGATTGTCCGGAGGACCGCGCAGAAAACAGATCCGGATCGTGATCCCCTGCTGCTTCCGATTGCGCTGTTTCTCGCTGGTTGGGGATTGCTTGTCATCTGGAGATTGGCGCCCGGATTCGGCCTTCGTCAAACGGGATGGTTCGTTCTATCCTGTCTTATCCTGATAGCCGTACTTCAAGGGCGGCGGGATCTCCAGTGGCTGCGTAAATACCGATATCTGTGGATCACCCTTGGGATTGGGATGGTATTCCTTACGCTGTTGTTCGGAACGAGCCCAACAGGGTCGCCACCTTTTCTCTGGTTGAGTTGTTGCGGTGTCTACTTTCAGCCTTCCGAACCTCTCCGGCTTATTCTAATTGCATTTTTGGCATCCTTTCTTGCTGACCGCGTCACCGTAGAGCAGGACGGCATTGAATATCGCGGTTGGAAATCGCTCCTTCCTTTGATGATCATCTGGGTGATTGCCATAGCCCTTCTTGTGCTGCAACGAGATATGGGGACTGGGTCGCTTTTCCTGGCAATCTTTGCGTTCTTACTCTATCTCGCCACGGGTCGCTGGCTTGTCTTGGTACTGGCCATCGTCCTTACTCTGATCGGCGCCGTCCTTGGAGTGGTGTTCGTTGACGTCGTGGCGCTTAGATTTGAAGCATGGGTCAACCCATGGCTTGATCCCATAGGCGGTTCCTACCAGATTGTGCAGTCCTTAATTGCCATCGCCTCAGGGGGAATATTCGGTCGCGGTCCGGGTATGGGAAATCCAGAGTTCGTCCCCGCAGCCCATACCGATTTCATTTTCACCGCAATTACGGAGGAGTGGGGCTTGATCGGTGGGTTGGGACTGATCGCATTGTTTGTAATCCTCGTGAGTAGGGGAATCAAGGCTGCCGCCGGGAATGAGGAGCCATTCAGAACATTGCTAGCTGGTGGGATTTCGATCGCGCTGGGGCTTCAGGCGTTGCTCATCATTGGCGGGGCAACCCGTTTCCTACCTCTGGCAGGGATTACGCTCCCTTTCGTCTCCTATGGCGGCTCTTCCCTACTGACAAGTTTTGTGGCATTAGGATTGATCCTTCATTGTTCAGGTGGCGGGGGAGGAGGCAGTCGGTTCACCAAACCCATCAGGCACGTTCAATTATTTTTATTGCTTCTATGGGGGCTGCTTGCGATTAATTTGGGCTGGTGGAGCTTATACAGATCTTCGAATCTGATTGCCAGGCTGGATAATCCGCGTCGGGCAGTACAGAGTAAGTTCGTGGAAAGAGGCCGTATCCTCGACCGAGATGGGAACGTGTTGGCTGAGTCGCTCGGTGTTCCGGGTTCGTATGTGCGCAGCTACCCTCAAACCGGCGCCGAACACGTGGTCGGTTTCGACACATATGCCTACGGCCAATCAGGGATAGAGGCCTCGATGGACGCGTATCTTCGAGGTGAAATGGGTGTGGATGAGGTTTCTTACCAGTGGGACAAGGTGCTTAGAGGATTCACCCCACCGGGCGCTGATGTCCAGTTGACGCTCGATACTGAGGTTCAGGGTAAAGCTGCGGGTGCGATATTAGATCATGAGGGGGCTGTGGTAATCCTGGATGGATTCTCGGGTGAAATCCTTGCACTCGCGTCGTCACCCTCGTTCGATCCCAATCTGTTTGAAGAACAATGGCAGGATTTAACCGACAGCGAAAAGGCGCCACTGATTAACCGCACCACCCAGGGGAAATACCAACCTGGTACAGCACTGGCGCCTTTCCTCTATGCCTGGGGATTAAGGGAAGGTGTGCTGAAGGAGCCTTTCCATCTGGAAAACCTGGATCGCATCGTCCCTGTCGATGGCGGCGAGCTTACCTGTGCGGATAATCAATTCCCCCAAGAAGTCGTTGGCTATATTGATGCCGTTCAACGAGGCTGCCCCGCATTGATGGAGGACATCGGCAGGCAGATGGAACTCGAGTCATTCAGACAAATGCTCGAGCTATACGGGCTTGACCAAGAGGTTGCTCTCCGGCCCTCAGCAAGCGAACGAAAGGTTAATCTCGAGCTCGATCCATCAGATCCTTCTGCAGAATTTATCGGGCAGGGCACGTTTACCGTCACCCCCATTCAAATCGCACGAGCGTTCGCGATATTGATATCCCCATCACGAGTGCCGAAGCTCAAGCTTGTACGAACGCCAGATGGGGTGAGGTCTGATCGGCAAGTAGAAGAACCTGATCATCAGGCAGGAGAGCCGCCGCACGCAGGTGAAATACAGCGGTTGATTTGGGGGGCGTTGTGGGATGATGCGCGAGCGGCTTATGTGGCCTCGGGGAATGCATTAGCGGGTCCGAACAAGGATTTGGGATGGTTCATGGGTGGTCAGATTTACGAGAACACAATGCCCGTCATCGTGGTCATCGTGGAAGGAGAAAGCTCCACAACCGCTCAAAGGATCGGTCTGGAGCTTCTGGAAGAGGTCGAATAGCTCCATCCCTTGACCTGCCGTCCTAACCGGACTACAATGCCGGTGCTTATCGGATAACCGCGGAGCGCCCGCCGGCCGGTTGCTGCCTGGATGCAGCCCGATCGGCGGCTTTATTGTTAGAGGGCTTGTGTTTAAATCACTAACGTCACAGCTTCAAACCGTTTTTCAGGGACTTGGACGCAGGGGAAAACTTCGTCCTGAAGATGTTGACGTTGCTTTGCGAGAAATCCGGCTCGCTCTATTGGAGGCGGATGTACATTACCAGGTTGTTAAAGATTTGCTGGATTCTGTGCGAGTACGCGCACTTGGGGAAGAGGTTTCGCGTGCAATAAATCCCGCCCAGCAGGTTATCCGCATCATCTATGATGAGCTTACACAAGCTCTTGGTGAGACCGCCAGGTTATCGCTACATGGACCGAAGCCCCGCGTTATCCTTCTCGTCGGGTTGCAGGGGTCTGGGAAGACCACGACAGCAGCGAAACTCGCACGGATGCTTAGAGCGCAGGGGGAACGTGTTTGGCTGGTTGCTGCGGATCCTTATCGTCCTGCAGCCGTGGAGCAGCTTCAAACCCTGGGTGATGAAATTGGAGTACCCGTTTTCAATGAAGCCGGTGTCAATCCTGCCGATTTATGCGCCGCCGGAGTTGAGCGAGCGAGGAATGATGGCGGCTCGGTTGTGATCATCGATACGGCTGGGCGCTCACAACTGGATGATGAACTCATGCGTGAGATTGGCTCAATCCAGAACCGTGTTGAGCCCGTTGAGGTCCTGCTCGTAGCCGATTCCATGACGGGGCAGGAGGCCATAAATATCGCTCAAGGGTTTCACGATAATCTGGAGCTTACGGGGTTGATTCTGACCAAAATGGATGGCGACGCACGTGGTGGAGCCGCGATCTCCATCCGAGCGGTCACGGGCATTCCAATAAAATTTCTGGGTGTGGGCGAAAGCCGTGATGCATTTGAAGTATTCGAGGCCGAGAGACTGGCATCTCGAATACTCGGGATGGGTGATCTAAAGGGCTTGATTGAGCAAGCTGCATCCATGGATGTGGAGGATGCTGAGCAGCAAGCCGCGAAGATACTTGAGGGTGATTTCACGCTGGAAGATTTCAACCAACAGATATCCATGATGCGCAACATGGGACCAATCTCCAAACTGCTGGATATGATGCCCAACTCCATGGTAGGATTGGGCGGTACCAAAGTAGATGGAGTTGCGGCGGAGCGTCAAATTAAACGTACGCAAGCGATACTTCAATCTATGACCGTGAAGGAACGTCAAAGTCCCAAAATATTAAATGCGAGCCGGAAGCGCAGAATTGCGCTTGGCTCGGGAACGAGTGTTCCAGAGGTGAATCAGCTTCTGCGCCAGTACAAGCAGACGCGCAAGCTTATGAAAAAGATTGGCAAACGCGGCCTTCCAACTATGGGAAAATGGCCGCTTTGAACCTAACATGTCGGTGATCCTTCGATCTGATCCTTTGCCTCCCGTCCGGGGCAATTCCCTCTCACATCGAAGAAACTGACAAATAATCGAAAAAAACTATAGAGGGAAGGGAACATGGTAAGAATTAGACTTCGGCGTGTCGGTTCTCGGAATCAACCGAGCTACCGCATTGTTGCCGCCGACAAGGAAAGCCCAAGGGACGGGAAATTCCTGGAAATCCTGGGCCACTACAACCCGCGCACCGAGCCTTCGACTGTTGTTGTGGACGAAGAGCGGCTTTTCCATTGGATGAGTCATGGTGCTCAGCCGAGTGATGCTGTTCTCAGTGCACTCCGCTCGGGAGGGACATGGGAACGATGGGAACGTTACAAGGGGGGTGAGTCGCTCGAAACCCTGCTCGCTGAGGCAGAAGCGGGAAAGATTGAGGTAGATCCACGCACACGGCGTGACGATCTCACAGGTAAGAGCAAGAAGAAGTCCAAGAAGAAGACCGAAGGTGAGGAACCGGCGGAAGAGGCCAAGGAGAAAGAACCTCTTGCCAAAGCTGAACCCGACGATGCAGCTGAAGAACCGTCCGATGCGGATGCGGACGACGAAGCTCAAGAGGAACCCTCTTCTGAAGAAGAAGGGGAGGCTGAACCTTCGGAAGAAGACGAGGGTGAAAAAGCCGATGAAGCGCCAGCCGAATCGGAAGAAGCAGGAACAGAACCTGAGGAAACTGAGCAAGGCGAGGACGCTGAAGCTGCTGCCAGTGACGATGCTGCTGATGAGGTACAAGAAGAGGACGCTGAAGCTGAGCCGGACGAGGACGCCAAGAAGTAACGCGCTTGAGTCATCATGTCCGTAGGTTTCACCCAACACAAACAGGTAGAGTGTGATGAAATCCTTGATAGAATATATCGCTAAATCTCTCGTGGATGATCCTACTGAAGTATGGGTGACCGAATCTACCCATGGGAAAGATGTACACATAGAATTATCCGTGGCTGAAGAGGACATGGGCAGAGTGATCGGTCGCAACGGCCGGGTGGCAAACGCCATGCGAACGCTTTTACGAGTTGCCGCAGCCAGGAGAGGGGTTCGATCGACTCTGGAGATCAACTAAGGCATAATGCCGCAGAACTCAGCGCATTCAGAAGCAAATCACGCCCGGCAATCACCAGAATTTCTCGTTGTCGGGCGTGTTTTACGTCCACACGGCATCCGCGGCGCACTCATGGTCGAAGGGTTCTCAGACTATATCCATGGCCTTCGGGCAGGATCGGAGATTCACCTCGGTCCGGATAACATCCCTCTAAAAATTGTCTCGATTCGCAAGCATAAGAATAAGTATTTGCTCACCCATGAGGCCTCCGTCGATCGCTCCGAGGCGGAGGCGTATCGTGATTTTGAGGTGAAGCTTCGCTTTCAAGACGCCGAACCGTTGGGAGAGGGCGAATATTTCTACAGGCAAATCATAGGTCTGGAAGTCCTTACAGTCGCAGGTGAACGTTTGGGAGTGGTTACAGAGATCCGGGAAACTGGCGCGAACGATGTCTACATCGTTCAGGATGATGAAGGTCGTGAGCTTCTCCTGCCTGCGATTAAGTCCGTCATCCTCGAAATTGATCTTGATGCAGGACAAATCACCGTGCACCTACTTCCAGGGCTGGTCCCTGGGGTCGAGTGATTTGAGGACCGCTTGCTCGCATAAAATGCCTATGGTAGACTGTTCGGGTTGTTTCGAAGGAAGGTTGAAGTTATGATGGATCAAGCCGCGTATCAAGACATGGTGGATCGTTTGGGGGACCTTCATGCGAACACGCCAGACGTTGAAGCATCCGCTGTCGTGAGTGTGGATGGCTTGATCATAGCAGCAGCGCTCCCATCGAGTGTTGAAGAAGATCGGGTAGCTGCGATGTCCGCGGCGATGCTCAGCTTGGGCGAACGAATCGCGGGTGAGCTGGGTCGCGGCTCTCTGGATGAGGTCTATATCCATGGAGACGGAGGGTATGTTCTGCTTACGTCTGTGGGGGATGAAGCTGTGCTTACCGTTTTGGCGCGACGTCAGGGGAAGTTAGGACTCATTTTCCTTGAAATGAGGCGTGCGGCGGAGGATCTCGCCAAGTGGACAGGGTAGCAAAAGATAATTCAGACAGATTTCAACCACTACGACCATCCACGATGGGGAGGGTAAAACACCCTCCCCATCGCTCTTTTACAGGTGTTTTGTTAGCAGGAGGAGGGGCATGAAGAAGTATATTTTTCTCACCGGTGGGGTGGTCAGCTCCGTAGGTAAAGGTGTGACTGCGGCTGCGTTGGGGAAGCTGCTCAAGGAGCGTGGTTTTCGCGTTTCCATCCAGAAATTGGATCCGTATATCAACGTGGATCCGGGGACGATGAGCCCTTACCAACACGGCGAGGTATATGTCCTGGATGATGGGGCTGAGACTGATCTCGATCTGGGTCATTACGAAAGGTTCATCGATACAAGCCTCAACTCCGTATGTAATGTCACCACCGGTCAAATCTACTCGGAAGTCATTACACGAGAACGACGAGGAGATTTTCTCGGCGGAACGATCCAGGTGATCCCTCATGTCACAAATGAAATCAAGCGCCGCATAGGTCTTGTCCCAGGGGCTACGAATGCGGAAATCGTGATTGTGGAGATTGGAGGAACGGTCGGTGACATCGAATCGCTGCCTTTTCTTGAAGCAATTCGACAAATGAGAGCGGATTTTGGGCGCCAGGACACTCAATTTATTCATGTGACCTGGCTGCCTCATATCGGCGCGACCGGGGAGCTTAAAACCAAGCCGACACAGCATTCCGTACGAGAGCTGCGGTCGATCGGTATCCAGCCAGACGTCATCATCGCGCGTTCAGATTATCCGGTGGGTGAGGACCTGCGAGAGAAAATCGCGCTTTTCTGTGACGTGGAGGCCAAAGCCGTAATACCTTTGAGCACGACGAATATCCTCTATGAAGTGCCTCTGCTTTTGGAAAGGGAGGGGCTAGGGGAATATATTCTGGGACGCCTGGGCGTCGATGCGAGACAAAGACCAGATTGGACAGAATGGGAGCAGTTGGTGGCGGCAGAACGCTCACCGCGGCCAAGGGTTCGTATTGCGCTCGTAGGGAAATATGTTGAGCTGAGGGATGCCTACATGAGCGTGAAGGAGTCGGTCCGTCACGCTGCATTGAGTCTCGGCGCTGATGCGGAAATCATCTGGCTTCATTCCGCAGAGCTGGAACGAGGCAAAGGGTGGGAAGAACTTCAACATGTCCATGGCATCATCGTTCCAGGTGGTTTTGGTTCAAGAGGTATCGAAGGCAAAATTATGGCCTCCCGCTATGCCCGGGAGGAAAATATACCTTACCTGGGTCTGTGCCTTGGGATGCAGGTCATGGTGATCGATTTCGCCAGAAGCGTACTCGGTTCAGAGGATTCGAACTCTACGGAGTTTGATCGGAATACACCGCACCCGGTCATCGACCTCCTGCCTGAACAGAGGGGGATCGGTGACATTGGGGGGACGATGAGATTGGGTCTCTACCCGTGTAAGCTCGAGAAGGGAACGGTGGCAGAATCTATGTACCAGAAGGAACAGGTGGATGAGCGTCATCGTCATCGCTTCGAATTCAACAATACGTATCGCGAAATACTGGGGCAGCATGGCATGGTTTTCTCGGGTCAGTCTCCGGATGGCCGTCTGGTGGAGATTGCAGAATTGGCTCATCATCCCTACATGTTGGGCTGTCAATTCCATCCCGAATTTCTCTCGCGTCCGAACCGCCCACACCCTCTTTTTGTGGGGCTCCTCGATGCTGCCATGAAGCTCGCACAAAAAGAGGAAAGTCAATCCCTGGATGGAGAGGTTCAAGAGGAAGCGGAGGGTTAGCCAGGATCCCAAGAATCCAGATGGAATTCAAAAGCTTTTGGGAATAAAAAGATCCGGCAGCCTCGCACGTAACGACTGCTCGGATCGGTGTGTGGATTGACTTCTGAAACTTCAGTCCTGATCCGCGACGGGCTCTAACTCTTCTTCGACTCGATGGGCCCCTTGTCTCTCCGCAGTCAGTGATGCGATTCCATTTCGTGCCTGAGCCGTGAGGCGATCTAGTTCAGCTTCAAGTGCTGTGAGTGATTCGATGATGTAATCATCGGCATCACCTCGGATCACCTCGGCTTCAGCCCGCGCCTGGGTGATGAGTTGATCGGCTCTAACCTGCGCCGCCTCCACAATCGCATCCCGAGCAACAATGTCCTCCCCTTTGTTTTTTGCCAGTTTCACAGTCCGATTCGCCTCTTCCTGAGCTTGCGCCAAGACGCGATCGCGTTGTGCAATGATTTGCTGCGCATTCTTAACCTCATCAGGAATCGAAATGCGCATCTGGTCGATGATTTCCAGCATGCGATCTTCATCCACAACGACACTGTGGGTGAGCGGAATTGGTTTGCTCTCGTTGAACAGTTCTTCCAACCGGTCCACGAGGTGCAGGATGTCCATAGCTACCTCCGGTCACTCTTGGCGCTCAAGCGGACCTCTTTAGCAGGGTGCAAGGTTCAGGCCGAAGATTACACTAAACGACCCTATGGGTCAACTTGCTCAATCTCGCAGCGCATTCATCGGAACGATATTGGGTCCATCTTCACCTAACTCAATAAATTTGTCGCTTAATCTCTTTACGACATGTTCGGGGACGAGGCTGCTGACATCCCCGCCGAGGGAGGCAATTTCTTTGACCGTGCTGCCGGTGAGAAATGTATGCTCTTCACTCGTGATCAACGCGACAACGTCGATCCCGGGGTCCAACCTGTGATTTGCCAGCGCCATGCGGAATTCATGCTCAAAATCGGAAAATACCCGCAGCCCTCGCACAATAACCTGGGCATCCACCTCCCGACAGTATTCCACGGTCAGACTATTAAATCTGTCGACGCTAATTCTCTCTTCGTTCGCAAACTCCAACTCGGCCATGGCTACCCGTTCCTCAACGGAAAACAGGAGTGTCTTGGGTGGGTTGTCATAGACAGCGATGATGAGCTCATCGAATAAACGAACAGCCCGCTGTGCGATATCAATGTGTCCATAGTGAATGGGATCGAATGTTCCTGGCAAAACTGCACGTACCATCTAACTCATCTCTCCCTTCTCTTCTGTCCAGAAGCGATCCATCTCTTGTGCAATCAATGCATGTTCCGGTTTTTGCAACTCAGGATCTTCTTGGAACAGGCGTGTCGCTTCTCGTCTCGCTTTTTCTATCAACTTGACATCCGTTAAACGCGCAGCTCGAAGCTCGGCAAATCCCGACTGACGTGTGCCGAGGAAATCTCCCGGGCCGCGTTGGTCTAGATCCAACTCAGCAAGCTTAAAACCATCGTTTGTGGATTCCATGGCAGCGAGCCGTTCATCATCTGTGCCATCATCGAAGTCTGGGATGAGCAGGCAGTACGATTTACGTTCGCCGCGTCCGACTCGTCCTCGGAATTGGTGGAGCTGTGCCAACCCGAAGTGGTTCGCGCCTTCAACCAGCATCACAGTCGCATTCGGAATGTCCACGCCTACTTCAACGACCGAGGTGGAGACAAGGACGTTAAGCTCTCCCTCTCGGAATTCTCCCATGACCTGTTCTTTTTCATCCGGTCGCATACGTCCATGGAGCAGGCCAACTTGGAATGAGTTGAAGACTTCCTTCTGTAGTTTCTCATACTCATCTACAGCTGCTTTGGTCTGGACTTTTTCGGATCCTTCAACGAGCGGAAAGATGCAAAAGGCCTGTCCTCCCTGCTCAAGCTGGCTGGTGATGAAACTATATGCCCTTGTACGCTCCTGCGGACGCAGGACGCGTGTTTCGATCGGCTGACGCCCGGGTGGGAGTTCATCCAGAACCGTCAGATCGAGGTCGCCATACAAGGTCAACGCCAGCGATCTTGGGATGGGTGTCGCCGTCATGACGAGTAGGTTTGGGTTATCGCCCTTCGCACGCAGTGTGGCGCGCTGTTCGACACCAAATCTGTGCTGCTCATCGATGATCACCAAACCCAGCTTTTGGAATGTCACAGGGTCTTCGAGAAGTGCGTGCGTTCCGATGACGACTGAAATAGACCCATCCTCCAGCCCGGTCCGAATTTCTGACTTCTCGGCTTCGGGTGTAGCTCCGATGAGGAGCCTGATAGCGTCTTTCTCTACACCGGCGTTATCTGTAAGGAGGGTGAGCAAGGTTTGGTAGTGCTGCTCGGCGAGAATACTTGTGGGCGCTATGATGGTGGACTGCGATCCGGCTGACGCCGTAATACCCATCGCCGCGGCTGCAATCACGGTTTTCCCGGATCCAACATCACCTTGCAGCAGCCGGTTCATCGGTGTTTTAGAGCTCAGGTCGTCTCGAATAGCCTCAAGCGCACGCGTCTGTGCGGGCGTAAGCTTATATGGCAGCGAGGTCACAAAATGCTCGATAAACGGATCATCCACGAGGATCGGCTCCGTCTCGAGCTTCTCCCACTCTTTTTTCTGCCTCAGCACACCTAATTGGAGAAGGAACATCTCATCGAACGCGAGCCGGTGCTGGGCATCGTGCAGATGATCCAAGTCGTCAGGGAAATGGATTTGCTGCACAGCCGTTTTCAGTGGCATGAGTTCTGCTGACGTTCGGATTGAATTCGGAAGTGGATCAGGAAGCCTGGGGGCATACCGCGAAGCGACGGAATGAATTACCTTGCGCAACCACTTGTTTGTCACTCCCGATGTCAATGGATATACCGGAACGATGCGATTCGTATGGAGCTGCTGACGCTCGATTGGCTCCCAATCGGGATTGTTCATCGTAAGCCGGCCGAGGTATTGGTCGACTTTGCCCGAGAGGACGACGGGCTTACCAGGTTTTAATTGTTTTGCGATCCATGGTTGATTGAACCAGGTGATACGAAGAGAACCAGTTCCGTCACTCACGATGGCTTCGGTAATTTTCATCTTGCCACTGCGAACGACGCGTAAATCGATGGATTCCACCGCACCTATGACGGTTACTTCCTGCCCATACCACAGCCGATTAATCGTTTCTAGCCGGGAGTAATCATCGTACCGGCGCGGGAGATACCATAATAAATCGCCCAATGTTTCTAAACCCAGTTTGGCAAGCGTTTTTGCGGATTTGGGTCCAATTCCCTGGATCGTGGTCAGGGGCGCCTCAAGCGCTTCGAGTGATTTTTCCTCCGCTGGTGGGGGGGGGCTCTCATCTTTTACACCTTCCACAGGTTCAGCTGCTTTGGTGGTTGGAATCGCGGCCCTCTCTTCCTCTTCTGGTTCCGTGGGTTTTGAGAGGACTCTCGACGGCTCTGGAGCTACTTCAGGCGTGGCAAGGGGAACTTGTTCGGTCTTGGTGGGTATCTTCTCGGATGCGGCACGTGCTGATGTTGAAGTCTGGTCGACTTCGGGAAGATTCTCGATCGTTTCCCCGGCCGACAGTTCCTTACGCATCCTCACGATGATCCCTTGCAGCGCTTCTCGCCGCGATTTTGGTGAGAGAGGGGCATAGTCATCAAGCCTGGAGACAACGACTTCGATGAAGGCATCCGAGACCCCCTCGGATCGAGCCTCTTCCTGCCAGGGTTCCAGCATTTTCTTCAGTCCACCTACAATGGCGCGGTCGTCATAACCGCGATCGGCTTCCAAACGCAAATATTTTAAGAGTTTTATCAGTGATGGTTTCATGTTCATTAACTATAAAGGGGATGGCATAAATGTGCTAGGGTTCAGGCGACCAGCGCAGCAAGACCCAGGGAACGCGGTCCAATATGGGCGCCTATGATGGTCGTTGCGCTGACAACAAGGGCAGGTACGGATGAGATATGTTCGAGTTGATGGGCAATTTCTGTGGCTTCGTCGGGAACCCCGGTGTGCAGCACAGCGAAGCGAGTGACACGTTTCCAGGCTTCTCCCCACTCGATCAATTTCTGAACGCCCTTTTTCCTCGTACGAATCCTTCCGGCAAAGATGGGGAGCCCCCCTTGAATATCGATAAGGACCTTGATCCGAAGCATGTCTCCCACCCCAGCTTGAAGCCAACTGACTCGACCGCTGCGCCTCAGAAATTCAAGCGAATTGATCATGGCGAAAACCCGTGCCTTCTGTCTAGCTCGTAATGCGCATGCCCTGACTTCATTTAGCGTGCCTCCCCGAAGTGCACAATCAGCAGCATCCACTGCCTGGAATCCAAGGCCCAACGACAACTGCTCACTGTCGAATGTTTCCACACAATCCCCGAAATCTTCGGCTGCCCGAGTTGCAGTGTCGTACATCGCGCTCAGTTTTGAAGAAACATGGATTGCAAATACATTTTCTGCTCCCATTTCCAACCCGGTTTTATATGCGTTTTTAAACTCGTTTATGGATGGAACTGCGGTTGTTGCAGGACTTTTCAGTGAGGTCATCCGCCGGTAGAAATCATCCCGCGAGAATGTTTCACTATCCCTAAAGGTTTCATTATCAATGGTGAGAATTGCGGGGACGACGGAGATGCACATCTCCCTGGAGAGCGCGGCGGGGATATCGGCGGTGCTATCTGTGACCACAGCGACCTGGGGAGCACTCGCCATTACGTTCCGTTCTCCGACGTTTCCAAAACCACCGCACCTATGCTCGATAATCCGACATATGTAGAGATTACCGGGCCATAACACACCGTGGCGATGGGCGTCGAGGGGTAAACCACACGCAGGCGTTCCGCAATGGTTCGACCTTCATCTGTCGGGTTGATCTGAGGTTGGAGGATGCCGAGATGCTCCACGAAAGAAAATTCGCAGATAAATTCGATCATTTTTTCCACCGCCCGATGTCTCGAACGGACCTTCTCCATCGGAATCAGATGCCCATCTTCAATCGTGAGAAACGGGACGATTCCCAGCATATTGCCCAGGATGGCCTGCGAGCGGCTAACCAGATTTCTACGTTCAAGGAAGAAGAGATCTTCGAGAAACATCACGGTATACAGCCTGGGGATCATGCCCCTGACAAGGCGGACGATGGACTCAAAATCCTCGCCGCGTTCACTGGCGAGCGCTGCGGCCTGGACGAGGAGCCCCAAACCCAAGGAAATCGTCTCGGAGTCGATTACATGAATGTCCATCCGTCCCCGAAACTGCTGACTGGCAGCGAGCGCGTTTTGATGTACGCTGCTCAAGCCTGATGCGGAATGGATGGAGATTATCTGATTGGTTTTACGCTGCAAACTTTTATAGATCCTGGCGATGTCGTCTACAGATGGAGCTTTGACATGGGGCCCGGTAGGACATTCCTGCATCAACCTGGACATCCCTTTGAGATCCGTGGTTGGACCGTCGTGAACCTCGAGCTCACCACAGTGGACGGACATCGGCGCAACCGTGATGACCTTGTGGCTGAACAACGTTGATGATGGATATCGCACTGAGGCGTCGGTGACGATTAGGACCATAAGTGTGGGGCTACTCTATTGATAAAATGACTTGATAGTGAGATTGACCACCTCGATGTACTTCGATTTCCTGATCCGGATATAGCTCGGAGATTTTATCAGCCAACGATTTCGCCTGATCGGGAGAAAGATCGACTCCAGCGTACAACGTGATTAGCTCATTGTCTTCGGCATTTGCCCGTCCAAGCGTGTCGATCAGGACTTCCTCCAGCGTATTCCCCGAACAGGCTAACTTGCCATCGAGAAGACCGATGACCTGGCCCTCTTTTACACTGACCCCGTCAATCTCGACGGTGCGCGTGGCGGTGGTGATTTCCGCGGATTGTAAATCATTCAAGGCAGCATTCATGGCATCGATAGTTGGTTCAAACTCGCCATCGCGGTTGAAGGCGAACATAGCTGCAATCCCCTGGGGAATGGACACCGTAGGGATGACGACAACCGTCTTGTCGCTCATTTCTCTGGCCTGCTGAGCGGCGAGGATGATATTCTTGTTGTTGGGCAGAATGACAATCTTATCTGTGGGGAGATCCTCAAATGCCTGAATGATCTCTTTTGTGCTCGGATTCATCGTCTGTCCGCCCTCGATAATCGCGGCGACCCCCAGGCTCGCAAATACTCGAGCAAAACCGTTTCCAGGTGCGACGGCGATTACCGCAAGGTGATCCTGATCGACTTCCTGCAGGATGAACTCTTGCTCCCCTTTTACGCCGAGCGTCCCATCTAGCTGATCCATGAGATTCTCGATCTCGACTCTTGTGATGGTTCCCAAACCTTTGATGTACTCTATTGGTTCATACTCTGTTTGATCGGGTACATGAATGTGCATGCGATACAACCCATCACCCTCTCCGACCTGAATCGAGGTGCCTAAGTCTTCCAAGCGACCATAGAAGGTTTTCAGATCAATAGTATCCATGGGTTTAAAGTCGATCACGACCTCCCAGTCCTGTCCTGGCTCAATTGCTTCAACTGCGCCCTCGAGGTTAATTGAGCTTAGGGGTTGTACGACCATTAAGGGTTGGTCGAGCGGCTGTCGAAAGGCTGCGCGCAGTGCGCCTTCAAAAATAATGAATAACCCCTTGCCGCCGCTATCCACCACCCCGGCATCTTTGAGAACGGGGAGGAGATCAGGTGTTCTTTCGACCGATTCTTCAGCTGCAGCTACGATGACTTCCAGAATTTCAAAACCTGACTCCGTCCCTTCGTCTAATGCAGCTGCTGCGGCGCTGGCAATATCTTTTGATACGGTGAGAATGGTTCCCTCCACGGGTTTAACGACACCTTTATAGGCTGTCTCTCTAGCCTGGTCCAGTGCTTCAGCAAAGCCTTGTGCATCCATAATCTCGCGCTCGCCTAGAGCCCGAGAAAAACCACGCCAGAGCTGGGAGAGAATTACACCAGAATTACCGCGCGCCCCCATGAGCGCGCCATGAGCCAACGAGTGGGCGACCTTGCCAATAGCCCTCTCGTCACTATCTGCAATTTCATCGACAGCCGATTGCATTGTGAGCACCATGTTCGTCCCTGTATCCCCATCGGGGACAGGAAAGACGTTCAAGGAGTTGACGACTTCCTGATTGGCTCGCAGCCACTCAAGGCTCGCCTGGATTAACATTCGGAAGCCTTTTCCGTCGATGACGTGATACCGCTCGACGAGGCGATTGCGAAATTTGGAGGTTACGTCCACAGGTGGCGGGCTCATAATCGCTATTTTCTGAAAACTAATCCGGATCACTTACGCGCAGATCCTGCACGTGTACATTGACTGATGCAACCGTCATTGCGAGAGACCGTTCGACTTGATAATGAACGGCGTTTGCGACGCTTGTTGCGACGGATGAGATTCGTGTCCCGTACTCGATAATGATGAAGACGTCGATGATGAGGTAGTCCTCAATAACTCTTACTTCAACGCCATGACGAGGATCCTGTGCAATGACCCTTGCAATACCATCGACAATGCTCTTAGAGGCCATGCCTACTACGCCGTACGACTGTAGGGCTGCGTGTGAGGCGATAGTCGCAATTGCACGAGGGGAGATCGTGATGCGCCCAAGTTCTGAGGCTTTGTCTGTCATAGAAGATTGCCTCCGTGTTACAATCCATTGATGGGCTGTGTAAGGTGTGGTACTATTGCGGCCGCTATACACAAGCTGGTTCGGTTAGAAAGGATCATGTAAAGATGGCAAAGTGTGAAACTTGCGGGAAGACGACGAAATTTGGACAGAGTCGCAGCTTCTCGATGAAAGCCACCAAGCGTAAGTTCCGACCAAACCTACAAAAGGTCAAGGTTATGGATGAAGGGCAACTTGTGCAGAAAACGCTCTGTACGAAGTGTATAAAACGTCTTGCCCGCGTTTGATCACCTAGATTCGGCTTCTACCACCTTCACTACCAAGACCGCCAACTCGGCGGTCTATAAGTTTAACACCATTAGGACGATAAAGAGGCTCTAATAGCCTGGATGCCTTCCGTAATCCCCTCGGGATGGTTGAAAATTGAGTTTCCTGCTACGAGCACATCGGCACCGGCTGAAACCGCCTGAGGAGCATTATGCGAATCGATACCGCCATCCACCTCAATCTTAAGGTCGAGGTCTTGAACTCTCGCCATCTCCCGAATTCTCTTGACTTTCTCCAGCGTGCTCATAATGAAGCTTTGTCCCCCAAAACCCGGGTTTACGGTCATCACGAGGATCATGTCACACAGCCCCACGATTTCTTCGATTGCAGAGACAGGTGTGGCCGGGTTGAGCGCCACAGCAGCCCGTACGCCGGCCTCATGCAGCGCTGAGACTGTTCTATGCAGGTGGGTGCATGTTTCTGTGTGAACTGTGATCGAATCTGCGCCTGCATGAGCGAACTGTTGTATGTAGGTATCAGGGTTTTCAATCATCAGATGAACATCAACGAGGAGATCCGTGACTCGTTTGCATGCCTCGACCGTGCGAGGCCCCATGTCGAGATTAGGGACGAAATGCCCATCCATGACATCGACATGGATCCAATCAGCACCGCCTTCCTGACTCTCACGAAGCGCTTTACCTAATTCGAGTGGATCGGCGGCGAGGATTGATGCGGCAATGATGGGTTTCGATGACATTTTTCAATCATACCTTTGGGGAATTGAATTGACAAGATGGAGGGCGAATAGGATATTCACCCCCACGACCACCAAAGACAAATTTTCATGTGGTGGGGTTGTCGAGAGGGTAGCACGAAATTTCCATCTTCCTGGGGTGGATGATATAGGGGCGGTTCGCGAACCGCCCCTACGCGTGACCGGGAGGCCGGCTAATGTGCCAGCCCGATAATCGGACCTTCCACCGAATCATCTGAAGGATTTCATACGAGGGCGACGGGCCCCTACGTGTGTTTCGCGGCAAGCTGGCCGCAGCCCGCCTGGATATCGATTCCACGACGGACGCGGATTGAGCAATTAATTCCTGCTTCGGTCAACACCTGGTGAAATGCATCGACACGCACACGAGCTGAGGCATGACCAGCGTAGCCGCGAGTGACGTTCAGGGGAATAATGTTCACGTGGCACCTCATACCCTTCACAAGGTTTACCAGGATGCGTGCTTGATTGAGAGAGTCGTTCTCACCTTCGATCAGCGCCCATTCGAATGTGATGCGGCGACCCGTTTGATGGACATAGCGGCGACAGGCCGGAATGAGAATTTCTAGCGGGTATTGTTTGTTTATCGGGAGCAGACGATCACGCAGTTCGTCAGTTGCAGCGTGGAGGCTCACCGCAAGGTTTACCTGGCGCCTCTCCTGTGTAAATTTTTCGATTCCGGGCACCAGACCGACGGTCGAGATGGTAAATCTCCTGGCTCCGAAATTGAAACCATGCGGGTCGTTAAGGATGTCTACGGCACCCATTACAGCTTCGTAATTCTGGAAGGGTTCGCCCATCCCCATGACAACGACATTGGAGAGCTTGTTCCCACCACGCTGGAGCATTCTGGCGGTCTGTACAACCTGCTCGACAACCTCTCCTTTTGAGAGGTTTCTCCGCAGCCCCATCTGTCCCGTCGCACAAAAAACACACCCCAATCCACAACCGACCTGTGATGATATGCAAACCGTGTGACGGTCATCGTAATTCATGATGACCGTCTCGATGGCGTTCTCATCTGGCAGCTTGAAAAGGATTTTCTCGGTGCGGTCGTCCTGCGAGTGGACGGATGCGCTTGTATGCAGGTTGGAGAAGGAAAACAGTCCTCCGAGCAATACACGTGACTCCCGAGACAATTCGTGAATATCATCTGGGGAATCGACCTCTCGAGTGTAGATGGCGTGCCATATCTGTTTGGCCCGATACTTCTCCAGGCCCGCGGACTGGATGACTTCGATAAGTTCATCCAGGTCGAGGTTAAAAATATGATGGAGATCTTCTCGACCCATTATTCGTCCATGGCACCGATGAGCTGGAATAAATCCTTAAAAACCCAATCGGGCTTCACGCTGGAGGTCTCCAGTTCCTCTCTTGAGGTGACACCGGTGAGGAGCAATGCGCTCGCCATACCGGCGCGGTGTGCTCCCAGGATGTCGGTAGTCAACCGATCGCCCAACACGAGGACCCGATCATGGGGTATTTTCAATCGTTCGATCGCCTGATTGTACAAGTGGGGTTCCGGTTTTCCGACGATGATGGGGTCGACACCGGTTGTGGTTTGTACTGCAGCCAGTATGGCGCCATTGCCGGGCGCCTGACCGTTTTCGACAGGGAAACTCGGATCGGGATTGGTGCCTACGAAGATGGCGCCTTCAGCGATGGCAAATGAAGCCTTTGCGAGCTTCATATACGTCAGTTCGCGGTCAAATCCGACCACGACAGCTTCAGCGTTTTCGTGGTTGCTCGTTACGCGGAATCCGGCTTCTTCCAGGGCGACCTGAAGAGCGGTTTCTCCGATTACGAAAACTTGTGAACCCTCAGGCTTGAGATCCTTCAGGAAGGTCGCGGTGGCGGCAGCCGTGGTGAGTACTTCATCACTATCGATGTTGACACCAATCTCGGCAAGACGGCTCATCACGCGCTCCGGTGATGCCGTCGCGTTGTTCGTTGCCAGTATGAAGCGGATGGATCGTGCTCTTACGAATTTAAAAAACTCGCTCACACCGGGAAGGAACGTTTCACCGCGCCAGAGGACGCCATCCATATCGATAATCATCCCAGTGATATTAGTAAGATCAGCCATTTTTTGTCCTGATGTGCATAAACTGCATTCGTAGCGATTTGCCCCATAAGTGCAGGGTAGGAGCTGCTTGTGGATAATCTAGGCTGCGCTGACGATAACTATCAATCGTAGTATTTCTTTATCAGGTACTCATACACAGGTCGGTCGATGAACCCAGATTCGAAATCTGTCCGGTCCTCGAAGTTTTCATTGCCGATGAACTTACGCAGCGCGGCTTGTAAATCTTCGTCCGGGACTGAGCTAATATCGCTGGGCAAATAGCCAAGCTTCATCATGATCTCGTTCATTTTTTGTGCGGTTTCACATTTAATTTCAAGCTTATCTTCGGCCTCACTTTCCCCAAAGTAGAGGCGATGAAGGTTGAGGAGATCAGCGAGCTGCGGGATGGGGTTTTCATGATCATCGACGCGATAATCGACCCAGCGATCGTTGAAGCCCCCGTAGCCGCCCTCCTGTTTCACCACAAGGACTGCAGCACTTTGTCGACCCCGGCGGTCACCACCGGCTCGGTCCCCGGCGCTGAGCGCATTTAGAAGCCTCTCGGGAAACTCGAGCTGGTCCGAATTCCGGTACGCATCCGCCATTTGCTCAATTACTTCAGGTCCAGTAAGGATATTTCCTTGTACGCAAAATCCATCACCGACCAATCCACCCGCCCATTCCATGCAATCCTCACCCGTAAAGGTGGCTGCGTTCCCGCTTGCATCGACAAATCCAGCCTGACGCAGTTTCCTCTTCTCGTCATCGTTCACCAATTTGGTGAGGGCTTCTTGGGCAGGGACGCCAGACGCCATCAACCCCAATCCCAGGGGTCCGTACGTGGTATTCGCATAGGATTGCGTTGCCACGGCGCCTTCACCTGCACGTGCCCAGGGCACGACGGCACCGACTGCTGGGAACTTGGAAGAGACTGCAATTCCCCATGCATTCTCGCCTTTATCGTACGCGACGATAGAGAAAGTAGCGATTCGTTTCATAGACATCTTCCAACTCAGGGAATTTTCTCAGGCGGCATCAGGGAGGGTTTCATCGCTTGCCAGGATTTCCCCACCGTTCGCATTGAAAAGCTGGGGTTTGGCAGTTCGAGCGATGGCGTCCTCATCGACGACAACTTGTTTGATTTCGGGCATGGAAGGGATGTCGTACATGACGTCGAGGAGTGCCCCTTCGATGATAGCTCGTAATCCGCGCGCGCCGGTCTCGCGCTCCAACGCCATCTGTGCAGCCACGTCGAGGGCTTCCGGCGTGAACACCAGTTCGACTTTGTCCATCTCGAACAGGCGCAGGTACTGGCGAACGAGGGCGTTTTTCGGTTCGGTAAGGATGGCGCGCAGCGCCTCCTCATCTAACGCCTCTACGTATGTCATCACAGGCAGGCGGCCTACGATCTCCGGGATCATGCCAAACCGCATGAGGTCATCCGGTGTGAGGTGTCTCAACAGTTCGCTATCTTCCACATCCTTTATCTCAGCATCACTCGTCACGCCGCTGAAACCCATCCGTCCTGAGCGACCGATGCGTTCGCTTACGATTTTTGCCAGACCGGTGAAAGTACCCCCGCAGAGGAAAAGGACATCCGTCGTATCTACTTGGATGAACTCCTGCTGGGGGTGTTTTCGCCCACCCTGCGGTGGGACGTTCACAATTGCACCTTCGATGATTTTCAGCAGGGCTTGCTGTACGCCCTCACCTGAGACATCGCGCGTGATGCTGGGATTGTCTCCAGTTTTCCGGGCAGTCTTATCGATCTCATCGATGTAGACGATGCCTCGCTCGGCTTTGGCTACGTTCATATCTGAAGCCTGGAGGAGTCGGAGGAGGATGTTTTCTACATCTTCGCCTACATAGCCCGCTTCGGTGAGCGCGGTCGCATCGGCGATGCAGAAGGGGACGTCGAGGCTCCGCGCCAGCGTTTGAGCGAGCAGTGTTTTGCCGCTGCCAGTCGGTCCTACGAGAAGAATGTTCGCCTTTTCGAGCTCCACGTCCGTGGAACCCCGATTTGCAATACGTTTGTAATGGTTGTAAACAGCGACAGAGAGCACGCGTTTCGCGTGCTCCTGGCTGACAACGTATTCGTCTAAATGGTGGAAAATTTCTTGAGGCGAGAGAGCCGGTTTGCCATCGGCGGTTAAACCGCCAACTGATTTCGTTCCTTCGCCATCGATGATATCCTGGCAAAGGTCAACGCATTCGTTGCAAATGAACACACCTTCAGGGCCAGCGATGAGCCGGTGAACGTCCGTCTCTTCCCGGTTGCAGAAGGAGCAACGACGGTTCTTGTGCGTCGGGTCCTCATTTTTTGGCATTCAGTGTACTCTCGGACTTACTCTTCTTTTTCTTCATCCTCATCTTCTGGTGGATTGAGGACATGGTCAATGACGCCATAGTCCTTCGCTTCCTCGCTATCCATGTAAAAATCCCGTTCGGTGTCACGTTCGATGTCTTCAAGAGGATGATCAGTGTGTAGCACGAGTATATTATTCAATTTTTCACGCAAGCGCAAGATCTCTTTTGCCTGGATTTCGATATCTGTGGCCTGTCCTTGTGCACCACCTATGGGTTGATGCAGGTGGATTGTCGCGTGGGGCAAAGCGTAGCGTCTTCCCTTTGTCCCTGCAGCCAGCAGAATCGTACCGAAAGAAGCGGTTACCCCCACGGCTACAGTTGAGATTGGCGCACGCACCTGCTGCATCGTGTCATAAATCGCCAAACCGGAGTAGATTCCTCCACCGGGGCAATTAATGTACATGTTGATTTGTCGGTCCGAGTCCTCACGGTCGAGGAAGAGAAGCTGAGCGACCATGAGATTCGATACCAGGTCATTGATTGGGGTTCCTAAGAATATGATCCGCTCACGGAGCAGTAGAGAGTAGATGTCGTACGCCCTCTCGCCCCGTCCGGATGATTCGATCACCATGGGTACTAATGATTGTGGATCCAAATTATTCATACTTTTCACCTATTCCTTTATTTCTTGATCTGGTTGTTCTTCGTGGGATTCTTCATGGTCGTCCTCGGTCTCTTCATACTCCGCTTCGCCCTTTGAGATGTCCATCAAGCGGTCCATGGCTTTTTTTGTCAGGAGATCCATCCCGATGCGGTTTCGGCCTTCGGGTGTGTCGAATACTTCTTTCAAGCTATCATTCCCACTATCGCCCAACGGTTCGAGCATTCGCTCGATCTCCTGGGTGACTTCCTCGTCGCCGACCTCAATGTTCTCGTCTTCGACGACCTGTCCGAGGACCAGGCCGCGGCTTACGCGCTCCTCAGCCGCCGGCTTGAGTTCATCTCGGATCTCTTCTACGTTCTTGCCTTCGATTTTGAGGTAATCGTCAAAGGCGAGATTCTGGGAACTCAAGCGCATCTCGAGATCACGCATGAGGTGATCGATTTCGTTCTCGAGGACAATGGGAGGGTAAGTCACCTGAGCGCCTTCTATGACCATCTCCATCACTTGTTCCGCATAGGCGGTTTCGGTTTCCTGTGTGGCTTGTTCTGTGAGACTCTCGCGGACTTTGATGCGGAGATCCAGAAGATCCTCGAATTCGCCGATGCTCTTGGCAAGATCATCCGACCATTCAGGCACGAGGCGTGATTTCACACCGCTACATTTGAGCTGGAAGGAGGCGTGTTTGTTCTGCAAATCCTCGGCCGCGTAATCTTCAGGGAAGGTATGCTCGACCGTTTTCTCGTCACCTTCCACCATGCCCATAAGATGTTCGTATATTCCTAAAAACGGGAAATCCGTCTCCTCGTCGACGAGGATGGAAACTCCATCCTGATTCACAAGTTCTGCATCTTCGTCATCTTCTTGGTCGAGGAGTTCACCATGAATGTCGAGGACGACGATATCGGAATCTTCTGCAGGGCGTTCTACCGGCTCGATCAGTGCCTGTCTCTGACGGAGTTCTTCCATCATCGACTCAACAGCTTCATCGGTGACCTCGGATTCTTCATACGGGATCCTAATCTCGCGATAATCCCCGAGCTCCACCTCGGGAACGAGAGGAACGGTAAACCGCAACACTAGCGGATCTCGACTTACGATTTCTTCAAGCGAACCCGGCGCATAGGGATCCAGCTCGGCATCATCCAGGGATTCTCGGTACGCTTCCTGGCCGAGGATTTCCAGAGCTTCTTCGAATATGACCTCTTCGCCGTACTTGCTCAGGATGACCTCATAGGGCGCCTTGCCAGGGCGAAACCCGGGGATGCGGGCATCTTTACTCAGGCGTTTTGCGGATGACCGCTTCGCAGCTTGGACACGGTCCTCCGGCACTTCGACGGTCAACTCAACTTGACGATCTTCAAGTTCCTGTGTTTCGATTTTCAAAATTTCTGTCCTCCAGACAAATGCCCCCATATCCGCACCATCCCCAAGGATTTGCCTGTGGGTTTTGGGAAGTCTACTATGGGGTGGTGGGGAAGGTGGGATTTGAACCCACACGCCCGAGGGCACGTGATTCTAAGTCACGCCTGTCTGCCAATTCCAGCACTTCCCCCATTCAAGAGATTATATCCCAAATGAGGTTAGAGATTTCTGGAAAAAGCCATAATACCAGGTAGCACGTTGCAGAGATGAGTGGCAAGCGGGGGATGGGGTTGAACCCCCCTTTTGGCTTATTCCTTGGAAAAAGCCATAATACCAGGTAGCACGTTGCAGAGATGAATGGCAAGCGGGGGATGGGGTTAAACCCCCCTTTTTGGCTTATTCCTTGGAAAAAGCCAGAATACCAGGTAGCATGTTGCAGAGATGAATGGCAAGCGGGGGATGGGGTTGAACCCCCCTTTTTGGCTTCTTATTCCTTGGAAAAAAGCCCGAATACCTTGTAGCATGCTGCCGAGATGAAGAGCGCGCGAGGTATGGAGGGGAACCCCTCTGCAGGCTTATTCCGTAGATCAAATGGGTGGGGATGTGCGAGAGCTGATGCATAAGCCTCAGCCATTTTCTTGCCGGGAGGTTTGGTACCCGCAGTTTTCAGACATTTAAAAATACGATCGCATCTGAGCGTGGTTCAGGCTATTTCGAGAGTCCTACGGAGTTGATCTAGGTGTATCAGATCGTGTTCGGTCATGATGCTTACAATTTCACTCAGTGTTGTGGGACCTAACAGGGCATGGAGCGCAGGGCGGCTCCATGCTTTCGCATCGAGTGATCCCACCGTTTCGATGAGTTCCTTTCGGACCCGCGTGAACGATTCCAGGACAACTGGTCCTGATTCGTTGATATAGCCTCGCTCTATTGTCCAGCTATCTGGATCGACCGCTTGGATGAGCGGCGTATCTTCTGAAAGGATGGTATGGATCCTTGGCAGGGAGACCTCCGCGTCAACATCACGTAGATGTGCCACGATCTCGACCGGCGCCCAATTGTCGTCGGATGGACGTCTGTTCCAAGTCGCCTCATTTACGTCCGACATCATGCTGCGAAGTGCAGCGAGATGTCCCTTCAGGCAGGCCTCAATCACCAGAGTATTCTGTTTTATAGCTGGCTCGGGGGCCTCAGTGAGGTTTTCAATCCAGGGCAGAAGGTCACCCAATCCACCGGCAGGAAAATCATCACTTGGATCGATATCGATATGGAACACATTCATCCCAAGAGTTTGTGCGGGAACGAGATCATTTGCCGGATCGTTCCCGACCATGACGGCTGCCCCCGGCGTCTTTCCAATCCGTCCGAGGATTTCAGCATAATATGCCGGCGACGGCTTCGTGAAGTGGTACTGTTCATAGGACGTCACCTGAGCGTATGGGAATTTATCCGAGGATAATCCTGCCCATTCAAGCCTTTGCTCCACGGCTGTCCTTGGAAAGAGTGGATTTGTAGCGATGACGACGTCGAGTTCATGTTCGAACAAGGATTCAACCAGATCCACAGCATCAGGGCGAGGGCTGGTGAGCTCACGCAGTACGGGGAAGACGTCAGAATAAAAGGATTCAAGTCTGGAGAGAAGGTCAATCTCTGTATGTCCCACTGCAGGAAAGAAGTGATCTGCAAATGCGCGGTCGAGGGTAATCTCTGGATCTGTATTTGCGTACATCTTCATGGTACCGTTCAAAATTTCCTCGATAAATTTCTCAGGCGGAATGATGTCGGCCATATAACGCCCGAATTCCTTAAGGTACGCGGGCAGGAAGGTGTCCATGTTGTTGTACAGCAGGGTGTCATCGAGGTCGAGAAGGACGCTTTTGATCATTATTCTTCAAGCGAGGAATTAAAGGGTGGGAGGTCGAGGTGACACTGACCGCACCCGATTTCAGGCTCTTTCACGTCTGCTTCAGATCTCGTACAGAAGGCAGAGACCTCCACCTTCTTTTTAAGACCTAAAAATGTAGAACCCACCCGGGCTTCAAGAATCATGTGGGGGCAGGCGTTTGCGAGCACGATGCGCGGCACCCGGCAGTTCGTACATAAGTCGGGACTGTAGGATCCACCATTTGGAGTCCGCTCAATCAGGCGACATTCTTGTACTGCGCGTCCACGGTTAAAATCCTCGTAGTAATAGGGGCACTCCGATCCGGCAGGTGTGATCATAAGCAGACATCCATTCGATGGTTATGCGCGGGTGACGTAAACGCCGGAGCGTGTATCCACACGGATCGTATCGCCCTGTTCCACGAATAGAGGCACCTGGACCTTCAAGCCAGTTTCTGTTGTAACCAGCTTGTTCGCACCGGTTGCAGTATCGCCTTTAACGGCCATCTCAGCCTCGGTAACCTTGAGATCGACCGTTGTGGGGAGCTCGACATCAAGCGATTCCTGATCATAGAAGGTGAGTTTGACTTCCAGACCATCAATCATGTACTGTGTGGCATCTCCAAGGACAGCGGCGCTCAGAACAGGTTGTTCGTAGGTCTCTGTGTCCATGAAGTGATAAAAATCACCTTCTTGATAGAGAAATTGGGCGGTGCGATAGTCCAGGCGGATATCTTGTACTTTGTCACCCGAAGTAAAGGACTTCTCAAGGGTGGCACCGCTGCGTAGATCACGGACCTTGGTCTTGATCGTCGCCTTCCCGCGTCCAGGTTTATGGTGGCTGTATTCAATCACCCGGTAAATGTTTCCATCCAACTCAAATGTGACCCCATTGCGCAGTTCGTTTACGTCTTTCACGTGTGCATTTCCTTATTTTAAGATGAGGGGATTATAGCTGGCACGTAATACAAGCGTCAATGGAGAACTGATGCAGATAATTTGGTTGACCTATTTCTGCTTCTTCAACTGGACGGAAGGTGGGGGAGAATTA
>SDBS01000192.1_pt1 | contig 53028 bp, 57 predicted proteins | sample 2277091 | NCBI WGS metagenome assembly SDBS01 (sample SAMN10404972, study PRJNA504765) | marine sediment metagenome | isolation source: marine sediment core GS10_PC15, 163 cmbsf | place: Arctic Ocean: Southern Knipovich Ridge | collected 2010 | reverse complement strand
CTCAGATTGTTACCGTTGATTATCTTTCTGGCGGTGGTCTTGATTATCATATTAGATTAAAAGACGGTGAAACGTGGTTTGCCAACGAATCATCCCTCAAACCGATAGAGGAGGAGGAGTTGCCGAAAGGTGTAGCTTCCTATAACGAAAGAGCTGGGCAATTCAAAGGAGCAATCATGGCGCATGCCCACGAAGCTTTGAATAATGTTGACTGGTTGAGTATTATCGCTGCTTTTGTAGATGACACGAAGCCAGTCGACAAGCCGGTAGAGGATGATGAGGCGGTGAATATGCCAGATGAGGCATGGCTTGGAATAGACAAGAAATGGGACACCAAGAGGATTATGTTTGATGATGTCGAATACTATCGCTCAAGAAGAAAGGGTAAGAGATGAAAAATTACTGTAACTGGAAAGTGCTGTGGTTTATACCGGGATTTGCACTGGTTTTTGCACTTGGTATTTGGGTGGGAAGTATGGATGGTCCGGCACCGGTCATTTATGAGGATATAGATTTATCAAGAGGTAAATTACTATCAAATAATTCAGGATTTACACAGAGAATATTCGGTTTTATTACTTACAGCGTCATAGGTGACAATCATTATCTCGAAATGAGTATCCCAACACATTGTATATGGGTGACTGATTATCTGGATCGATTGCCGCACAATCCAATATTCACGGACTGCGTTACAGATGGCATATTGAATAAAACATTCGGGGAATATTACAGCATACAAATACCGATAAAGATTACTGATAAAAGAGCAATATTGGCATTGCAAGAGATATATCGGGGAGGGTGGAATTATTGGACAGAGGAATTAGAAAAAAATTATGGTGATGTTATTGATTATAAACGGAAACAAAAGGAGTAAGCAATGAACTGGGAAAACTTGAAACGGGTAATAATTTATCTGTGGGTATTTACAGTGACACTTATTTTATTCGGGGGAGTTTTTTATAAGCCGGCAACCGACACCGGTGAGCGTGAGGATGTGGCTGTTGAAGAAACCCAATACACAGATAATGGTATACCGGTGGTTTCCGGGATGGAATTCAAGGACAAGGAAATGACGATTGCTGTTAAATGGGAGATACATAATAATGAATTTGTTGGCTACACTTATAAGGATTCTTGCGGCTATCATTGGTGGGATCATGACGGCAAGAGGCATTCTGTAAAGTATAAGTCAATCATCCACACAGACACCCCAGAGCCGGTTTGCCCGTGGTGCGGAGAGAAAGATAATTATGGGTTATTATGGACATCAAATAAATCTGGAAATATGTGGATTGAAATAGGCTACCGCTGTAACTCCTGCAATAAAGACTTCACTATGACAGTCACCGAGGAACACCTTAAACATTACACAACGGAGGGGGTAACACAATGAAATATTTATTCAGTATAATTTTATTTGTAATAATCTGTAATCCATCCAATGCAGAAGTATCTATTATGCATAAAACCGTTCCGCCGCTGTATAATTATTTGGATTTTTGTGTGCAAGAAAAAATGGTAGAAAGTGAATATTCATCTGTTGGTATTGATAATGCCGCGTTTAATACGCCAGCAAGTGACAATATCAAAAAAATGCATAAAAAAATAAAAAGTATTCCAGGTGTTACAAGCGTTCATGTAAAACCATACTTCATACAAGTAAGAAAGGCAAGGATATATACATGGGTAGATATTGAAAAAAAAGTGGATAAAATAATACGTTCCGCATTATCTGATAAATGTGAAACACATACAACAATAAGTTATCAACAACGCTGTCCGTGGTGCAAAATTACTCAATACATCGATTATTATGTAAAGAAAGAATTAGAATATTATGCCAATAGTTTTGGCGGTTCTGATTACAAATATTCTTTTAGCCGATGTGCTTCTTGTAAAAAAGACTATATATGTAAAGTAACTACTGACCATACTACTTATTACACAATGGAGAAGATAAAATGAAATACCTATTCGCATTCTGCATCATTTGTGCTGTTCTGCTCATGTATGGCGGGGCAAATGTTTTAACAAACCAGTACGATGACAGTTATATCACCTATCGATACGCCGTGAACCTCGCAAACGGCGATGGTCTTGTATTCAACGTGGGTGAAAGAGTCGATGCATCAAGTTCTTTCCTTTACACAGTGATCTTGGCAATGTTTTATAAGATCGGTATATCACCGGAAACGATGTCGATTGTCATTTCATTGATGAGTTTGGGTGTGATTTGTATTTTAATAATTAAAACCTCCGAAAGGGAGTAATGTCATGGCGAAGCGTACTATATTTACTATTACAGGGAATATTATAATGGGAATAATTACTTTCTTTATGATTATGCTTTTGGGTTCTGGAGTGCTTTATGTTATTTTGATGGGTGTGGAAGATGCTGGTGTGGATATTAATAGTATTTATGCGATGATTTTAGGCTATACCTTTTTAGCGGGTTTTGCATTGTGGGGTATATATGGTTTTATCTGGATGGCAGTAGGAGAAGGTAATCCGAATTGGAAATTAAAAAAAGGAAAATACAACCGAAAGGAGTAAGAGATGTTTTTGGTAATATTTTGGTGGTTAGTTGCAGTAGGCGGAACTATTGGTATGTACAGTAATTCAATCTATGGTTTAGGTGATCGTATAGCCATGACAATAGTTTTTGTATTATGGACAGGAATAATGATTCTTTGTGGTGTTATGAAGATTAAAGACTGGAGAAGTCATCACACTAAGATATATTTAGATAGTTTGGAGTGTGACAATGAATAAACCATATATAGGCTACATTATAGTCGCCTTGGTATGTACGCATGGATTTATGTCCGGATGGGCTGTCAGCGGCATGGAAACCGTGTTCTTTGCTATGCTGGTGAGTCTGTTCGTTTACTGTGTGGTGAATGATAAGAGATTCTTTGCCGGGTTATTGATACTTGTAGTTGTATTTACTCGACACGATGGCTTATTACTATTACCAGTTTATTTATGGATGATTAAAGGATGTTGGAAATATAGAGTAGAAGGATTGTATATACTGGCAATAATAGGAATTTACTATTTAGCTCGGTATGCTTACTACGGCGACATCATTCCTCACGTTATGCAAGTCAAAAGCGCAAATCCGTATTATCAGGCTAATCCACTTGAGATGTTGAGATACTGGATGCTGTACGGATCGGCGGTATTATTCGGATTGATAGCAATGTTCAGAAAGAGCCCGGTATTTATTTACTGTATGGTTGCTTTGTTAATTTATGCTTTTGGTATCCGAGCAGATTTAGTACGGTACTCGGTACATTTATTGCCAGCGATAATTATATTTATTATACATTATGGATTTCGTCAACCGGATAGATATAACCGAAGATTCATTATTGCTTTCATAATCATTCTGTCTCTAAATACTTATCTATCATTGAATAAATTCAGACCGTTTGTAAAGGACTATTATCAAACTCAAGAGTATCGATATTTAATTGGCTGGAAGGTAGATACTCTAATACCGAAATCAGAGCGTATTATCTCGGGTGATATTGGCATGATAGGATACACGGCGATAAATCACAGGTTTACAGATATGGTGGGATTAACGTCTAAAGCGAATCCGGATAGATTATATGGAAGATATAATGGTAATGATTGGTTATTAAGTCCTCCTAAATATATTGCTGATACAGTTACACCCGAGGGGAAATATCCGAGATTACCCGGGAATACTGAAATAATATATAAATATATAATTCCGGGCAAACCTTACGCAATCGCATTGCTGAAAAGGAAAGAATGATGATTTTGAAAATACTTTGGTTTCTGCTTGATAAATTTGATAAATTTTCAGATTTCATGGTAGATGGAATATTTGAAAAATTCTTTCATAAAATTGATGATGCGTATAGTTTTATAAAAAGGAAAGCGAAAGAATGATTGAATTTATACCCAATAAACAATGTCCCCGATGCAAACTATAACTGAAAGGAAAGGCCAATGTCAGAAGAAACTGTCAAAATCGTCAAAATCACTGGGAATCACAAACTCTCCCCCAGTGAAATAGACACAGCGAAAACCGATTTCATCATCACCGACCAAAAGATAATAAACCTCGAAGCGGAAAAACAGAGTTTCAATGCTTCCATAAAGGCGAGTGTGAAAGAGCACGAGGAAAAGAAAGAAAGACTCCGACTGAGAATCATGCAGGGTTACGAAGAACAGTTAATCGATTGTTACGAACAGAAGAATTACGATGAAGGCAATATTCAATATGTCGAGGTAGATACCGGGGAAGTCATTCAAACGCGCAAAATGAGCGAAAGCGACCGACAGCAGAAAATGTTCCCGGGTGATGAAGTTGCACAGGACGGAGAATCACCATCGGAAGATGATACCCAGGAAGTCAACGAAATGGTTGATGAAGTTATAGCTGAACAGGAATCACAAGAATCAGAATACGATGCTGCTGATGGACAACCAGAACAAGAAGAGAATATTTTTGATTAAAAGGATTGCGGGTTGTGAAGGCCATAGCAGCGTCCCATAAGCGTTGTAGCGCGGGTTCGATTCCCGCACCCGCAACCAAGAGGAGTGAAATATGATAAAGACAATCATGGTAATTTTATCCATAATAATATTTTCTTGGGTGTTGGACTCCTTTAAAGATGCAATTGATTTTGGCAGTCCTATTGAACGATGGATGAAAGAAACGTGGCATTTAGCCAAAGGATTTTCGTATTATCTACCATACTGTGCGCTGATTTATTACGCCGGATTAAGTCTGTGGTGGTGCATTGGTATAATTCCTATTATGTGGTTCTTTCATGAGATTCCATATAAGCAATTCCGTAAAATGGAAGTATGGCGATGGGATCGTGCATATAAAAGTAAAATAATTTGTTGGATTTGGGGAATACCGATTGATAGAGGGCGATAAATTATGAAAAACGAGATGAGATTAAAGAGAGCACTCATAAATCCACAATGTTTATCCGCGTTTATTCTTTCGGGGGATAGAACATACCGGATAAAGACTGGATAACGGAGAGGCGTTGCCGAAAGACACACGAATCCATACTTTAAGGTTAGATTACGAAACACCTGATTTTGTAGTTTTTCTTGAAAGCTCAGAATTCGAACCGGCAAAGAGAGGTGAAAGGTTTCCATTGGTAGGAGACAATGGCTACATCCGAATATTCTGCGATGAGAAGAAAGATTTAATCGATTCGCGGATATTGAAGAAACATCTTATCCTTTTGAAGCATGAATTGAAAGGCTACAATGTTGTTATTAACCGAATTAACGAAGCATTAGGGAAAGGAATGTACGATGAGAATTGTGACAGGTATCTTTTTAACGATTTTGGTGGCATTGTTGATAGTCACCGGGATAAATGTATTAAAGGCGAAGAAATACAAAGCAAAAATTAACGAACTTCAGACAGAACTTGTTCGAGCAAATAATCTTGAACCCGAGACAATAACCGTGACTGAAACAACCGTGGAGATAAAATACAAAGACCGGACTATTACCAAAGAAATAGTACCAGAAGGCTTCATTGAATTCGATTTGGCGAGATACCGGGAGGCAATATCGGCAACCGATAGTCTGAAACGAGAAGTAAAAAACATAGAACGCAAAGTAAGCGCACTGGTTGTTGAAGGAGCGGACGGTGTAAAAAAGAAAGAAAGTTATCTTGGTGTTATTAAAACACTGAATAGCCAGATTGACAAACTTCGAGAAGACACAAGTGTAATTATTGAGGGCACCGGTAAAGATGATATTGTCCATATCAAGCGAAGAGGACTATGTTTCAGACCCATGATCGGTGCCGGGTACAATGGCAAGATGGCGCCTTATGGTGGCGTAAAGTTGCTATACTGGGGCAAATTCGGCTTATCTCTCGGTTCAACGTCCAAGCAGATAGGTATTGCTTTAAGTCGCAGAATGAGCGATCTGGTACCATTCACAAGGAATACGGAATTGCTGTTATTAATAGGGGAGCCATACAAAAAAGAGGATTCACGGTTCTTTGTGGGATTGGCTGTGAGTCTATAAATATAAAGAAAGAGAAAGGAATAGTCATGGGACGCAATCAAAAAAGAGGTAAGCGACGATTTATGGCAATGGTGTGTCCAGAATGCCGAGAAAATATTGATGTTGCGATGCAGGTCTATAAGGAGGGCGACAAAACCGTTTTACAAGTAGACCCCCAATGGGCTTGCCCTAAATGTGCAATGGCGTTTGAATTTGTATTTGAAACACAGCCGATAAAAGATTCGGACATAATGAAATTCTATAAAAATTTAGCTGAGGGGAAAATAACAAAAGAAGATGCAGAAGCATATAAAAAGGAAATAACGTATGCTTTAAAGAATGGCTTAATCAAAGTTGACCTTTAAATACAACTTGACAAAAAAGATATATAGCCTAAATTAAAGAGTAAAGGGCGATGCTAACAGTTTTGCAATGTGTTCAAAAAACACTATATCTTGGATGATAATTCGATGGCGTCGCCCTAATAAAAAAAGGAGAGTATCATGGAAGCGATCACAACAAACGTTCTGGCTTTAATCATCGCCTCGGTAATCGTTGAATCAGTGGCTTTTGTTATTGCCGATCTCAAGGCTATAAAAACGCTTGATGAGAAAATTACTCAACTATCTTTCAAGGTCTGGATAGCCATATCACTCGGTATAGCGATCTGCATCACGGCAAAGATTGACGTATTGGCAATATTTCTTGGCACAGAGCAAGGTTGGCTGGGTGTCATATTGAGTGGATTACTCGTTTCACGCGGCTCGAATTTCATACATGACATTCTTAAAAAGATTAAAGGAGCAAACCCAGCCAAAACGTGAGGTGTTAAATTACTATGGCTAAGAAATACACAGAGAAAGAACTCCTATCAGTATTACCGCATCCGTTGCATCCAGCGGCAAGAGCGTTCAAAGGTAAGAGCGTGAAAGAGATAAAAGTCTTTGCGGAAAAGGTGTGTGATGCAAAAGGTAGAAATAATCACAAGAGGAATTAATGAAAACAACAAAAAAGGATTTTGAATATTTTAAAAAATGTGTCCGTAAATATATCAAATATTATGGGCTAAAACGATACAAAGTATTTTTTAATCGTCGTGATATTGGAGATAATTTCGCCAAATATAATCTTAGCGAGACAAGTAAAACAGTATTATTTAGTTTTACTACAGATTACAATCTCAATAGCCCAAGAGCAGAATACAAAGATTGGATAAAAGGATCAGCGTTTCATGAAGTAACACATGTTCTAATTGCCAGATTAGGAGCTATAGCTGGGGCAAGATATATAGGGTGTGACGAAATTGAAGAAGCCGAACACGACATTATAAGAACACTTGAAAACACGCTATTACAGGATTTGACAAAATGGAGAGAAAAGAATTTTTAAAAAAGACCGCAGTCGCAGCAATCGCATTTTCAAGTATACCAGTCGCGGGTGAATGTACCGCTAATAAACCGCATGATGGCCTAAAGGAATTACAACGCCTGAGTAAATTGTATGATGAATCAACCAAAGATGTGGATTGGAATGATATATGGATAATAGTGGAAGGCGAACATATTGGTAAGTTAATAGAGGGAAAATATATAAGAGGGGATATATGAAACGCAAAGAATTTTTGAAGACTGCGATTGGTGGGGGCGTGGCTTTGGGGGTAGGGATTATGTCAGAGGAAAAGTCAGAAGCAGCCGTTCTAACCAGGAAAATGCTTGAAAATATGCGGATAAGGCGGCTGAAATGCATATACCCGATCTTTATATAATGCCTAAACACGTAGCAAAGATAGTTATAGAGAAGGGATGGCTACGGCCCAGCCAAGTAATCTATTCAGAAAATAGCTATTTGGTGGAGGAAACATGAAACGCAGAGAGTTATTTAAAAAAGTGATTGGTGGAGCTGCATTGGCGACTGGGATAAAATCAGGTTTATCGCTTGGTAACCCAAACAAGCCAATATTAATTACCAAAGACAACATAGTTCAAAATTTCGAGTATGTTCATAGGATGGTATCCCGTGATGAAGCCATGGAAATATGGGGGACAGGCATTCCACAGATGATACGCGATTCCCAAATTGAACTCAATGCAAGAATTAAAAGGATGGTAAGTCATTATGAAACGCAGAAAAGCAGTAGAGCTATCATTTGTCGGCGGCATAGCCTTGTTAATAGGTATGCCACGGTAGCAAAGTCTAATCCCTTACCAGACAATATACAAAAAGTGGTAAAGGGTATGATATTAGACATAAAATTTTTTATAAAAGAAAAACGGAAAAATTATAAAGGCGAATTTGGCATTAATGAAGAAGGGTGTTATTATAGTCTACAGATGCTTGGTGACAAGATGCCAGATGAAATAAAAATAGTATTTGACGACGAATCAATTCCAGATCATATGGTGACAAAATATGTTTCATTTATGGAAAGAAATATTGGGATAACAACCTATATAGTAATGCCGATTAATAGTTGCTGGTATCAGTTATTTAAACAATCGGGAAGACCATTATAATACTTTACAAACGGAAGTGAATCATGCCGTATCGAGTAGACCCGAAAAACCCGAAAAACGTTCAGCATTACAAGAACGGACGCTGGTCATTGAAACAAACTGCTAAAAGTGCAGCAGCAGCGAAAAGAACTGTCAAATTACTGTACGGAATTAAAGGTGGTATGAAACCCAAGTCCCAAAAGAAGACAAAACATTGAGCAATATCTCTCCAGAAGAATACAAAATCATTAAAAAAGCATATTCCGACCGGAACTATCGGCTGAATAATATTTATCATGTGGTTGATGATAACGATAAAGATGTTATATTCAAGCAAAGGCCAGTACAGCGTTATTTTGACGAGAATCGTTGGTATTTTAACATAATACTAAAAAGCCGACAGCATGGAATAACGACCGGCGAACTCATGGTAATGCTGGATGAAGCACTATTCCGTGAAAATGTAAACAATGGGCTTATTGCCCACACACAAGATGCCGCAGAGAGATTATTCCAAAAAGTACATTTTGCGTATTCAAAACTCCCTGAAATAATAAAACAACATATTAAGCCCACTAAAGAAACCGGCAGTATAATGCGCTTCTCTAATGGTTCATCTATAGAAGTATCAGTATCTTTCATGAGTGGGACACTTACGCATATTCATTTATCAGAATTCCCGTATATTTGCCAAAAATTTCCAGAGAAAGCAAACGAAATTATAAGGGGTTCGATTAATACCGTTGCGCCAGGTAACTTTGTAACTATAGAAGGAACGGCGCGTGGGCGCACAGGATGGTTCTACGATCAATGTATAAAGGCTATAAACAACCAAAGAATGAATAAAAAGTTGACTGTAAAGGATTTTAGATTTTTCTTCTTTAATTGGTTACAGAATCCAAGAGATAAAATGGACCCCGTTGATATGGAATTATTTCCTCAAGAGAAAGAATACTTTAAACGATTAGAGAAGGAATTAGGATATAAAATACTTCCTGAAAAGAAAGCGTATTATGTTAAAACACAGGAAATCCAAGGCGAGAATATGTTTTCGGAATTCCCGTCTACACCAGAAGAGGCTTTCAAGAAGAGACTTGAAGGGGCATATTATGGGCGATTCATAATAAAGGCAAGAGAAGAAAAACGGATTGGAGAATATCCTTATCAGCATGGTTATAAAGTTAATACTGCATGGGACCTTGGTATAGGCAAGAATATGGCAATATGGTTCTGGCAAAAGATAGGATGGAAAATATTTCTTATTGATTATTGTTGTGAGGAAGATTTTGAATTATTGGATTATGTAACTGCGATAAGAGAAAAAGATTATAATTATGGTGTTCATTGTGTGCCTCATGATGTTAACCAAAGAGAGTTAATGGCACGCGGTTTAACAAGAATACAATATTTACGTAATATAGGTTTTCAAAACGTATTTGCTATAAAAAAACTACCATTTCTTGATGGTATTGATAGAGTAAAAGAAATATTGCCTAATTGTTGTTTTAATGAAATACCATGTGATAAGGGAATAACAGCACTTGAAGAATATTCTCGGCGATGGGATAGATCATTGGGCGAATATATAGACGCTAAACCAGTAGAGAATTGGGCCGCACATCCAGCAGATGCATTAAAAACTTTAGCGGTTTATAACGCTCTTATGAACAGTTTAGAAACGAAAAGAAGAAATACTGCTGGTACCCCTCTCCATGACAAGCCGCCGTCACCGGGTGGATGGACATGACAAATCTAAATTCCTCTCAGCAAAGTTTCCAATAAGCCCCACATGATTATCAATAAGATGATTCAAAAAGACACGACATTTAGAGTTCTCAGCTATTCCAAAAATGCTCCACTGATAATAAGTACGAGGTGTAATACTTAAGAATTCGCTAAAGCCATCAATTGACATCCGATAAGCCTGCCTGATTCTATCAATTTCCTCAAAAGTAACCATAAAATCCTCCATTATGTACGAAACAATCCTCCAATATTGTAAAATATATACAAAATTAATATGATTCTGTCAACAAATATAAATGATATATCGGAAATAATGTCAGAAAAAGTGATATAACTATTCAGCTAATAGTGTATATGCTATATAGCTATTGACAATATCCACCATTCTGCATTTTTTATATATAGGATATAATTTATTAAAAAGGCAAAGCATTATGGATGGTTTGGTACCTTTAGCGCGTGGTCCTCTTGAAGTGCAAAAAACTCTCGAAGAGAAAAAAGCACAGCATGCAGCGAGAATAAATATGACCGGTGATGTATTGCTGTCTAATCTTCTTGGTTATATGACTTCAGGATGGCAAGCAGCATTAGAGTTCAAAAGAGAAACACAGCAAATAATGCTTATATGCGCTCAACAAATCAAAGGAGAATATAGTGCTGCTAAACTTTCAGAAATAAGAGCATTTGGCGGATCAGAAGTATTTATGGGTATCACCGAAGAAAAGTGCAGGGCATCAAAAGCATGGATAAAAGATATTATTAAGGAAACAAACAAGAAGCCGTGGATTCTCGAACCTACACCAATCCCCGAATTACCTACTGATTTAGATACACTAATCAATGAAAAAATAGCATTTGGTATACAAACCGGAGAAGTAACACTTGAAAATGGGCTGGAAAGTGCACAGGAGCAATTGCGTGACGAATTAATGCAAGCGATGAAAGATGATGCTGAGGAAACAATTGATCGGATGCAAGCGAAAATCCTTGATGAACAATTGCAGGGAGAATGGCATAAGGCCCTTGATGAATTTATATCGGATGTGGTTGATTATCCGGCAGGTATTTTGAAGGGTCCTATATTCCGAAGAAAAAAAGTGCTAAAATGGGGTAAAGACGCACAGGGAAATTCGATACCCCAAGTTGAAGAAGTAATAGAAAAACATTGGTACAGGGTTTCTCCTTTTAGTTATTATCCACTTCCAATGGCAAGAAACATTCAGGACGGCGGTTTTGAACATCATCGATTAACGAGGGAATCCCTTGAAGGGATGAGAGGACAGCCAGGGTATGATACCAAAGCAATAGATAGAATATTAGAAAAAAGTAACAGAGGACAATTAAGCGATTGGGTTTATATAATCCGTGAGCAGGAAGAAGCGGAAGGTACTAAACCCTATTATTTTGCCAACAAAGGTCCTGAAAATAAAATTGATGCTATTGAACATTGGGGACACATAAAAGGTAAGGATTTAATCGAATGGGGTATGAGTACTAAAAAAATAAAAGACCCTAATAAATCATACCAAGCAAATATATGGAAGATAGACAACGAAATAATAAAAGCAGTCTTGAACCCACATCCGTTAGGTAATAAACCATATTTTATGTGCTCGTTCTCTAAAATTACAGGAGCGTTTTGGGGTAAAGGTGTTCCTCAACTTATGATTGATATACAGAATATAGTCAATGCAGTGGCAAGGGCATTGATAAATAATGTAGCCATTGCCAGCGGTCCTCAAGTCTCAAAAGACGTTGCTCTTTTGGCTCCTGGCGAAAATCCTAAATATATATCCCCTTGGCAAGTTCATCTTTATAGCACCGCAGAGAACATGGGCATGACCGCCAATACCAATCCAATACAATTTTTCCAACCAACAATGAATGCCAGACCATTAATGGAATTGTTCAAATTCTTTACAGAACTTGCCGATGATTACACTGGTATACCATCATATACATACGGTGTTGCCAGTGGAGGGGGTGCTTTAGCAACGGCATCCGGGCTAAGTATGATGATCACAGCAGCCGGTAAAGTTATTAATAATGTTATGCTCACAATTGACAATTCAGCAATCGCTCTGGGAGTTGCATATCACTATGATTTACTCATGTTATTTGATGAAGATCAATCAATTAAGGGTGATGTGAGGGTAATAGCCAACGGAGTTACAACACTCGTGGCAAAAGAACAGCAAATAATAAGATTGACTGAAATGGCTAATATGCTGAATAATCCTATGGACAATGCAATTTTGGGTATTAAAGGGCGTACTAATTTGCTGAGAATGATTATGGAGCAGTTCCCGGTAAACGTTAATGATATTATTCCTTCCGATGAAATAATAATGAAAAGACAAGAAGAGATGGCAAGAGCAGAGGCGGAAGAGGCAGCGGTGGAAGGTGCAGGGACAGGCGATAAAAAGAAGCCAAACGAACTTAGTTTGGCCGGAGAACCTGCTGCCGGTGGTGATCACGCATTATTTACCCAGACAAGGTCGGCATGATAAACCAAAAAACAAATGTTGTAGAACATAGTCCCAAAGGTATTATGGCCGATACAACAGAAGAATTGCTCGCATCGATTATCAGCTTAAAAGACGATACACGATTTAATGCTTTTATAGAATGGTTAAATGCTTCAAAAGAGAGGTGTGATAAAAATTTATTATGGACGGTTACAGAACCCAACAAAACGATAATTCAAGGAAACGATCAGGTGATAACTACCATTCTAATAACTATTAGCGATTCCTTGGATAAAGTTAAAGAATTCAGAATCAATCAAAACGAAAGGATTTAAAGATGTATTTTCAGGAGTTTAGTATTGACGAACTTACCGTGCGCACTATTATTGGCAACAACAAAGCAATAGGTGCTGGTGACGAATATTATGTTGACGCAACAAACGGAAGTAACGGCAACAACGGTAAAAGCGCGAAAGAAGCCAAGGCAACACTCGCGGCGGGATACGCTTTGCTGGAAGCCGGTCAAAACGACACACTGTATCTCATCGGTGGGACAGGTACCCTCAGTGTGGCTGCCGATTTAGCATGGGCGAAAAGCAACACGAGTTTAATCGGTATGGCGAGAGACGGCAGTCTTTTGTCCGCAAACACTATGCCGACCATAACAATGACCGCCGATGTTAATATTGATGTATCAGCGGCAGACGTTACGTTTGCGAATATCAAGTTTATCAACAGCTTTGCGGATTTAACGTCTCTTATCGATTTAACCGCTGCGCGTTTCACAATGGCAAATTGTCATTTCTACGGCGATGCCGCAGATACGGACACCAATATTGCACTTATTACCACCGTCGCCGCAAACGATCTGACTATCGTTGGTTGTTCCTTTAATTTTGTTACGGCAACAGACGGAACCACCGCGATCACAGCAACGGCGACAGAAGCTATCAGGCTTGTTGGTGCTGATAAGGCTGTGATTAAAGACTGTTATTTTGAAGGCGACTTTACCACTTCGGTAATCAACGGCATTTCAACCGCAAGCAAGGATATTAAAATAATTGGCAACAGAATACGAAACATTGCCACAGAAAACATAGCCGGTGGCATTGACCTTGTGGTGTCATGTACGGGCTTTATAGATGGTAATCTTGTCTTTGTGGCCTACAGTGCAGCTAATACCGGGTTGATTGACGCATCTTCATGTGTGCTTGGTCTTAATTATGTGTCTAATGTAGCTGGCGAGGTTCCGGTTCTTCATGGTACGCTTGAAGGCGGTAGTATTGAAGCTCAAATTTCTGTTATCGACAGTGAACTATCAACTGTAGACAGTAAGGTTGACAGTGTTGGTGGTCAGGCTACCACAATAGACAACGAGCTTTCGGTTGTTGATAGTGAGATTTCGATAATTGAGAGCGAGGTTGATAGCGTCGGCACACTCGCCGGAAGCAAGACAGACAGTGTCGGCACAATACTTTCAGTTGTCGATAGTGAACTTTCCGTTGTTGACTCGGAGATATCCGTTGTTGACTCGGAGATATCCGTTATTGACAGTGAGATAGCTGTTATAGCGAGTAAACAGACCTCAACTAACACACTGAATAGCACACAGTATTCAACAATAATAAGTAAACTCGACAGTTTACCGGGAACTTAATAGGAGTAATATGTCAGGGTATTTGTCTCATACTACATTACTGTCGGCGGCATTTAATATTACTACTGGCCCCGTTCTCGAAGTGGGAATGGGGTTAAGTAGCACACTCCTTTTGCATGGGTTGTGCGGGAGTAGCAATAGAAGTTTATGTTCTATAGAGGCCGACCCAGTTTGGTATCATGCTCTACGAAGGGAATATACGAGAAGGTGGCACACGATCAAGAAGGTAGATAATTTTATTGATTTGGATGAATACAACGAAGATTGGGGGTTGGCGTTTGTAGACCATGGAGTCATTGAAGAGCGCCGCCACTCGATAGAGGCGCTAAAAAATGTACCAATAGTTGTTGTTCATGATACTTGCCACCCGATTTTATATGGATATAATGAAGCATTTAAACACTTCATTTATCAATACGATTTAAAATTATTCGGCCCTCATACATCGGCTCTCAGTAACCAGATGGACGTTGCTGATATATTTAAAGGATTTGATTTGTGAACGACACAGCGATAACAGTATACATCGATAATAATGAGAATTCCATCATCGAATTTGAGTGGCTTGTCAGGTCATGGGAATATAGCCGGTCATGCGAAATGTCTGATTTGGTGGTGTTTCATAATCCATCGGTGCCAGTGGGACGATTATCGCAACACGATAACATTAATTATATCCCAATAAAACCGATTTCTGAAACGGCAGAGGTATGGGCTGATTATCCTCGCATTAATGCGACATGGTACCTGACGACGCCGGAAGCGAAGTTTATATCAAAATACAGATATGTCTTAAAAACAGACAATGATGTGTTTTTAACGAAAAACTTTGTCAACTTTCGCCCTCGTTTAGCAACATTCGGTATGAGTGCTTATGCCTCTAACCCAGAAGTGGTAAACAACCTCACAAGAATAGCTGAGAAGTGGGGTATTAAACAGCACTTCATTAATATTGGCTGTACTATCATGGCTCCAGGGGAGCATGTTTTAAAGTATGTAAAAAAACAGTATGAATTTTGCAAAAGATTAAAAGTCGAAGAGTTCCCTGATGGTGTAGGTGAATGGCCTGGCTGGTATCTCCGTGTTTTAAATATGTACGCGGGATGTTTGGCGGCAAATGCTACATTTGGAAACAGTATGGTATTAGGTGGTCTTGACGTGCTTTGCATGTGTAACGACCCGATTTGCCCAACAGACTATCACATTCATGCGTGGCACACCGACAATTTCTTTTCCAAGCATCATTGGTATAATGAAGAATATGACAGTATCAAGAAAGAGGATATGAACCCAGAAATTATAAATCAATATTGCTTATGGATAGTTGGTCGGAGGTGTGCGTAAACTACTGTCAGTTAAATCCAGACAGCTTTAAGAGGCGACATGAATATCACAAATAGACATATCTTTCTTTTCGGACTGGTTTACAAACAATCCCAACTGAGCAATATTAAGAGCGGCATTAATATCTGCATCGGCAATATTGCCACAGTTTGTGCATTCAAAGCGTTTGCCCTTTCTATTGCCCAGTTTATTGCAAACATTGCAGACTTGGCTTGTATAGGCAGGATTTATAACAACGAGAGGAACACCAGCAAGAACAGACTTATATTCAATAAATTGTCTCAATTGACCAAAAGACCAATTACTATGTTTTCTCCTTTGGTTTTTTCTGACTTTTGTTCTTTCTCTGATGTAGGTCAAATTTTCAATTGCTATTCCTCTGTCAGAAGTACGAGCCGTTTCTACAATGTTTTTACTGATTGTGTGATTTACAATAGAAGCATGGCGCTGTTCTCTGCCCTGAAGCCGTTTCATGAGCTTTTTAGCCCCGTACGTGCCTTTGCGCTGAACACTGCGTCTTACTTTGAAATATTTATCTCTAACTTTGTTAAGATTATCGGAACCATAATTTATACCATCGGAAGTAGTTGCAATATCTGTTATTCCAAAATCTACGCCGATAAATTCTTCTACATCTTTAATAGTTTCATCGGGAATTTCTACCGTTTGGAAAAGAAAATACTTCCCTTTCCTTGTCAAAAGATCAGCCTCACCCTTAATAAAAGGAAGATATTTAGAATTATGACATATAAAATTGATTCGCAGTCTTCCATTAATTGTCCATATAGAAACTGTGTTATCTTTGTACGAAAGTATTCTGGAATCATAAGTAATTGCACCCAACGGCTTGAATCTGCGTTTCTTTTTTATTCTTTTATCTTTTTTGTAAGAATCAGAAACTTTGGATATACAGCGCACAACAGCCTGAGCAGAAAGGTTGTAAGTATCTTTAATCTGGCGATAAACAAGATTATGCAGCCTAAATTGATTAAATGTTTTGCTATCCCAAGCAATATCAGAAATAATATTACACACCTTATTGCATTCTTTAATTGTGCCTATAAGAACCTGCGCTTGTTCTTCGTCAGGCAACAGCTTTATTTGAAGAGAAAGTTTCATGCAATAAATATAGTTCATATATTTGAACTTGTCAAGAACTATTTAAAAAAAGGAAAAGGCTTTGCCTCCCTCACATAAATGAGACAGTATCCAGAGCCAATATATTATGATAAAGATTGTGCATTTTGCTCCTTTCGCCCCCCATTCTTGCGGGCTATACGAGGCCGCGAGAGACATGGTTGTGGCAGACCAACTATCGATGCACTGCGCAAAACTTGTTGATGTAGGCATAATGAAAAACGGGGTAAAAGGCAAAGGGAAAGTTGGAGCTATAGATAATCGAGGTATTAGGCCAATAGTTACCGATAGTCCGGATACTGTACTGGATGCCGATGTTATTATTGCCCATACCGGGATACCCGATCAATGGATAGCAAAATGTCAGGCACCTATCATCTGGATAGTTCATGGGCGCCCTGCGGCATGCTTCAAGCCTGAAATGGCAGGCAACCGACAGTCTTACACCTTGACGGCAAATATAGCTCAATGGCCGCGCGTGAAAAAAATGGTCATGTTTTGGGATTACCATTTGCCATTCTGGAAGCCGATAATACCCGAAGAAAAACTTGTTTGTTTTAATGCTCCACCGATTGATGAACAGAGATATTCAAGCGCAGGGAAGGTACATGATTTTGGAGATTTTGGTGGTAAGTGCAATATTTTGATATCTGAGAGCTGGAGAGAAGACATCGATATTTATGAAGTCGCTCATGGTGCGCTCTCTACTGCCGGGATAATTGATGGCGTAAAGTATCATTTTTGTGCGATGGAAACACCGCTGAAATGCTGGAAGTATCTCATTGAAGAGTTTCGTAGGCTGGATATAAAAGGCGAAATATTTGGAAGAGTGAGAAAGATAGAAGAATGGTACAGGGGTGCCGATATTCTGCTTTCCCCTCATCGCATAACAACGAGGTCGATAGGTGAAGCTTTAAGCTGTGGCACACCGGTAATAGCGGCTAAAGGCAATGAGCATGCAACATGGACGGCTGACATAAGCAACCCGTATTCCGTGGCTGAGACAATAAAAAAGGCCGTCCATGAGCTTAAAAATGAACCAGGCAAAGTAAAAGAAAGAGTAGATAGGGCGAGAGCAGAATTCTCGTTGAATAACTATAGCAAACAAATGAACGAAGTATATGAAAAAATAGTAGTATAGTATAAACGTAATATTAATAACCAGTGAACCGCACAAACGAATCTATAAAAAGAAACGCGTTTGTGAATCACACAAGGAGAATTAAAATGTCATCAGCAACAGCAGCAGCACTACCCGAAGCAGTAATAGCAGCAGCACAAAAATCAAGAGACCTTCAACAGGGTATGATTGATGGGAAAGTCGTGCCTTCTGAGGAAATTGCTCCAGCGGTTATTGAAGAAGAAACTGTCCCCCCTGTCACGCAAGATGATAAGGTTGTGGATAAAAAGAAAAAACCGGGAAGACCAAAGAAAGTTGTGGCAAAACCTGATGACAAAGTAGTAACTCCAGAGGTTGTAAAAGCCCCTGAAGATAACAAAGAAAACGATCTGGAATACTGGAAACAAAAGTTTAAAGCGGTAGAAAACATGAACAAATCGACTATAAGTGATTTGAAACATAGAAATGCCGCGTTGGAAGAAAATAAAGCCCTGACGAATCAACTTCTGGCTAATTATGAAAAGGCAGAATCTAACGTTGTTGCAGTCGCAGAAAAAATAACAAAGGCTCCAGATATTCCTGAAATAGTCATCCCCGAAGATGATATAAAAATATATGGGGATGAACAAGTTGATTTCACACGAAGAGTAGTCCAGTCGGAAATAGCACCTCTGCTTAATCCGATACTCAATAGATTGGCTGTGCTCGAAGAAGTAACGAATTCTATAGATGCTTTAACCAATCAAATCAACGGAGTAATGACTACTCAAAACAACCAAGTGGCTCAGACTTATGAAGAAAAACTTGGAACAATATGTCCTGACTGGAACAATTATGCCTCTGATGGCGGAGTTTACTTTGATCTTTTCTGGAATTGGGCTGGGAATACGTCACCAAAGTTTTCAGACAAAACATTCGATGTTAAGATTAGAGAGGCACACAAGCAGGGCAATGCTTCTATCGTCGCTGATATTATAGACGAGTTTAAAAAACTGGCTGGTCATGTTGCACCAAATACCGTGGCCGAAAGTACTGAAGTGCCTGTTGCTACTGAAGTTGTACAAGACACAATTACACCGTCATTAGAGGAACAAGTTGTTCCGGTGGATGCTGGTGGCGATACATTGCCAAACATAAAAGAAAGCGAAACGGAAATATTGAATGATTCCGATGTAAGGCAATTCTATACAGATTTGGCAGCAGGAAAATTTACAGAAGATAAGGAATTAAAAATGAAGCGGACTATTGCTGATGCATTAAGAGAAGGAAGAATCAATCCTAACACATAATTGCATGGTAGTATAGTTCCGCTTAAAAAAAAGAAAGAGGTTTAAAGATGGCTGTATATCCAATAGTGGCAGGTCAACCTGATTTGAGCGGAACTTATATACCCTCCGTATGGAGTGGCAGACTGCTTGAAGAGTTCTATAAAATAACAGTGTTTCAACAGATCGCCAATACACATTATGAGGGTGAAATCAAGGATGGCGGCGAAACGGTTCATATCCGGCAAGTGGTTCATCATAGCGTCTATGATTACACCAAGGGACAAAAGTTACAATTCGATACACTGAGCAAAGATGTCATTGATCTGAATATCGATAAAGGCAAGTATTTCTCATTTGTAGTCGATAAAGTAGACAATTACCAAAGCGATATGAATCTGCTTGACGATTGGGCAGAAGGTGCTGCAAAAGACCTTAATGTTGCAATCGATCTTGAAATACTGGCCTATATTCCCGGTGCAGTAAGCTCAACGAACAAAGGCATAACCGCTGGTGCTGTCAGTAATTATAACATGGGTACAACCGGCTCACCTGTTGGCATCACACTCAACAACGTATTAAAATACTTTACGTATCTTGGTACAATTCTCGATGAATCCAATATACCTCCCGGTGATCGCTGGATAGTTATTCCACCGTGGCTCGGAAACGCAATACAGAACAGTGATCTCAAGAACGCATCATTTTCCGGTCTTGACAGGTCTCTGCTCCTGCGTGGTCTGATTGGAGAACTCGCTGGGTTGATGATGTACGTATCAAACAACCTTACATCCGTCACCGATGGCAACGATACCACATGGAACATCGTGGCTGGTCATAAGAGTGCTTTGACATTTGCAAGTCAAATAATTTTGTCCAGAAAGATCGAAGATGCCGCAGTTATTGGAGACATCGTGCAGCAAGTTCACGTGTATGGACGTAAAGTTGTCAAGACCGATGCGGCGGCGGTGCTGTATTGCAAAAATAATTCAGTTTAGAGCTTTATTCTTTAACTGTAACCTATAACTCTTTTATAGAGGTAAATATTCATGGCTTATACCTACAAAAACACTGCATCTTCAAACGGTAATGCGGCGGCTGCGTGGTCTATGCAACAGCCCATGCTACGTTTGGATGCAAAGATTAATGTCGCAGACGTTATCACAGACGGGACGGACACACTTGCTGATTCGGCAAAGATAACAGCCGCTGAGAGCATTGCGGTAATGGACATTCCGAAAAATTCCATCGTTCTCGGCGTTATGACCAGAATCATTACAGCGACCGATGGAACCGCTACGGTTGATGTCGGCGATGACGGTGATGTCGAAGGTTTTGATGCCGCCGTAGACATTACCGCATCTGCGGGAACAAACTACTGGTCGAATGCTGATGCCGATGCATACAGTATGCAGATAGCAAGTGGGCGTGTCTACTCTGATACTGATACCCTCGACATCCTGTTCAACAACGATACCACCGATGGCGTAATTCTATTTCAAATGATTCTGTTTGAAATGGCGCATATTGACGATCCGTGAGATTAAGAAGCATTCCCGGATTAATTCATAAACGTTAGGGGGAGGACAAACGTTCTTCCCCTACAAAATAAAGGAAAAATAATATGTCAATTTATCCAACACCAATAACAGACGGTATGAAATTCCATCCCGGCACAGAGTATATGATATGCACCAGAAAGAAGGAAGATGGCGGTGGTCAGATAATGGTTAAGCAACCTGCGCTTGAGGTAGACCCTGGCTGGGCACCGTGGCAACCACCGGAATTTCGTGATAAAGCTAATACAGATTATTTAGGCCATTCAAATCTTTCCAAAGATGAGATTATCGGTCTTGTAGCAGAAAGATTCGGGGATGAAGCGGCTGCGATGTTAAAACCAAAAGAAGATGAAGAAGTTGAACAAGTAGCACCTTCAAAAACTTGGTTGCCTAAAAAGCAGAATTCTGCAATGATGTCAAAGGGGGAAATAGTAGTTGTTCTTACCGGGGCTAACCTTGATGCCGATGTAAGCATGAAAAAGTCAATTCTAATGGCGATGTATAAACAACTCTATAGCGAGTGAAGGCTGGCTGTTATGACATTAGCGCAATTGCTAACGAGAGTAAATCATATTGGTCGTGATTATACTGGTCGTATATGGGATCCCACGGCTGTAAAGTCGTATATCAATCAAGGATACAATGAATTTGTTCGTGAAACCCATTGCCTGAGAACCAACGATAAAATAACGATAACGCCTAATATTGATATATACAGTTTGCCATCTGATGTATTGCAATTATACCGCATTGAATGGAATAAACGTATAGTCAAAGCAACAACTGAGTGGCAGATGGACAACATTTTTGGTGCTGGTTGGCGAGTATCAACTGGAACTAATATCCGGTATGTTATGCAGGATAATCAAGGTGAAGGCACTATCCGAATATATCCTCGGTTAAGCAGTTCCGATAACATTGGTACACTTGTTGAAGTAATAGGTACTGATAGCAACGATTACTTTTGCCATGAGAACCATACATCGACAGACGATGATAAGCCGATAACGGGCGTGAACTACCCTCTTTATTGGACAGCAACAGGGGGAACCGGTGATGGGTCGGTGTGGGCTTCAGGAACGGCATATACCGAATATTTTTATCTCTATGTCGATTATGCGTATGTACCAACTGATTTGTCGGCAGACGGCGATGAGCCTGATCTATTAGCTCGCGATCATCATGCACTCGCAGAATATGCAATTTACATGATGCAGTCGCAGGAAGTACAATCCAAGAAAAAACCAATAACAGCCCGGAGCCATTTGAATTCTTTCTATAATACATTAGGTCAGGCAAAAATGAGGACTGTGGCACCTTTCGCAGCCCGTGAAAGCCAGTTAATATCGACCGTTCCTGCGTTTGAAGGAAACAGAAGAGGATGGAGAGCTATTTAATGAAGCATGGCAAGGGTGTAATAGGGATACCCACTCATTTTCTCGGTAGATACCGGGTATTCGATATTTGTGTCGATGCACTGAAATATCCGGAAGGCTCAGTAGTAAAAAGGATGCCAAGCGAATGTATACCACTTAATTGCAACAATGCCATAAGAGCAATGCTGTTAGGTGATTATGAATGGGTATGGATTGTAGGAGATGACCATGTATTTAGCCCGAATATTATTTACAAACTTTTAGATCATGAAGTTGACGTGGTTGTGCCGCTGTGTGTATCACGCTCATATCCTTATAAATATTATATTTATGAAAATAGTGATACTAATTATAAGATGATAGGGCGGACATTTTTGGATGGCAAAACAGGACTGGTTGATATAACAGGATATTGTACAAGCAACACAGGAATGTTGATAAGACGGCATGTAGTGGAAGATATTATTGATGCACCGTGGTTTGAAAATTGTCCTATTGACAGAGAGCTATTAAGAGAGGATTTGGTGTTCTGTGATAAACTAAGAAAACATGAAGTTAAGCTTTATATAGATACCGATACACCAATGGGGCATATAACGCATGTAGCAGTATGGCCGATGAGAAAGAAATACAATAGATATTCACACGATATAAAATCAACAGAAGAAATATTCTCATTACAACGGGGTAATAATAATGAAAAACAAGATTCTGTATAACTGTCCAGAGATAGAATTTATTAAAGATATGGACAGAACAAAAATTGATGTATATCCGATAATTAAGGTAGAAAAGGGCAAAATAGTGACAAAATATGTTGCTATCAGAACACACGGCGAACCCGGTGTACATTTAGTTGTTATCGAGGAAACAGCGGGGAAAGACGGGAAAGTAGAAAGGAAAGAAACCGAAAAATATTTCCCCGAAGAAAGATTAATCACTTGCATGTCGGATGGCAAACCTATTTATGGTATAACGGGAGAAGGAGGCGTAACATGGCGTTCCCAACATTACAAGATGCTGAAATTATAGTCGAAGTTAGAACATTGCTTGGAGAACCTACCGAAAGAAGACTTACGGATGTACAGCTAACAAGATGGATAGACAAGGCCGCTTTAATAATATGCGGTAGAAATTTTGCATATGAGGCTGTTGCCAGTGTAACAATGATTGCAAATATAATTGCCTATGCCGGTGTCACAGACTGCATTGCCGTAAAATCAGCAATTTACACGGGCACAACTACATCTGGCATAGCCAGCGCTACCACAAAAGCATTACTGAAAATGCATCAGCGCCATTTTGCCCAAATACGGACTTCTACTGCTGGCGATCCGCAAGAATATTTATTCTTCGATGATACTTTGTATGTGTGGCCAAAACCCAGCACAATAAATACAATTGACTTGCTCTACTATAAATATCCATCTACGTTTACTGGAGCTAATGAATTCACTGAATTAAAAACCCACATGGAGCAGTATGTCATTTGGTTTGTATATGCAATGGCATTAAAAACGCTTGGGAAATATTCACAAGCGTATCAGTACATGTCGTATTTCAATAATTTTCTTGATTTTCACAAGAAAGTTGACCTTGAATTTCCTATTGATAGCGAAGATATGATGAATCTTCCTGACAATACTCAAAACGTTTAATTAAAAAAAGAGGATTCGTAATGGCGTTCACTAAATTATTTACACGAGTCACTATAGCATCAATGATACGCGATGAAATCAATGAACCAACGCCACGTATATTTTCGGGTATAGGCACAGATTCCGTTTATCTTGATCTTGACAGGTTTATTGATACGGGCGCAAGGGTAACGTCTGCTATAACATGGTGCTGGGAAGACCAAGACGAAACGGCATTTGACGCAGCCAACGATTACGTGGTAAGCCCTTCCGCTGCATTCTTAGCGGTAACGGGTTGCGAATATGAAGATTATGATGCGACGACAGCCAACCGTGACTATAGGGGCTTGCAACGTATACCGCTTGAAGGTATCGGTCATGTATGTGGTGAAACAGCCGGGATACCAAGATTTTATGCATTCTTTAACCAAGATATTTATTTCTGGCCTCGCGTGAGTTCTACAATTTATGCTGCTGGCGACAAATTACGTACCAGTGGTTTCAGATGTGTCACATCATTTGGTAATGACGGTTCCGAAAAGCTACCAAGTGAATTGCAAATAATGCCGTTTTACTATGCAATGGCATGTGTTTACGCAAGACTTGGGAAACACAGTCTTTCGGCAATACACATGAAAGAATTCATTAATGGTTGTAATCAGTGGAGATACGACGTACATGGCTCAATAATGAGAGTTGATTCGCAAGAAATGGCAAAAATAGCCGATGTGACATTAATTTCGCAGTGACATATTTCATAAAGAGGATATATCTGGATGGCATCAAGAAAACCAAATATACCGGAAACGGAATATGTTGTAAACAGAAAGGCAACAGAAGCTTTTGCTGATAGCGGCATACAAACAGCACCGGATGAAGTAAAAAAAGCGATTAAATTGAAAGACGCTTTTGTTAGTGCGGATATTCCTGCGTCTGAAGATACTTCTAAAAAAACTGTATTAAGTTCTCCTATATCCGTTGGTACGGATATTCCTATTGCTCCAGACGAAGATAATAAATCATTAAAAACGAAAGTGAATGTTGTATCCTCAGAAATACCGACTGCGGATGATACGGTAAAAAAAAATATATTGGATAAACCTACTGGAGTATCCGGGGACATAACAACTGCTCCAAATGAAAGCATAACACAAATAAAACAAGATGCTTCATTTGTTAATACAGAAATACCAACTGCGGAAGACACAGAAAAAAAAAGTATCTTAAATAAACCTACCAATGTATCCATTGACATACCAACCGCGGGAGATGAACTTAATAAACATATTAAGTTGCCCGATGCAATAGTAAGCGATAATACACCGACATCCCCCGATGAAATAAATAAGGCTTACAAATCCCCAGCACCAATCGTATCCTCAGAAATACCAACTGCCGAAGACACTTCAAAGAAAACAGTTTATAGCAAGCCTACAGCGTTATCTTCTGATATTCCTGTAGCACAGGATGAGCTTAAAAGAGCGATTAAATCCCCGGAACCAATATTATCCTCAGAGACATTAACTGCCGAAGATACTACGAAGAAAATTGTCTACGCTAAACCCACGATTGTATCTTCTGAAATCCCTACTGCGCCAGATGAGATAAAGAAAAGCGTGAAACGACCAGACGCTTTAGCCAGTGCCGAAATACCTGTATCAGAAGACACTCAAAAAAAGTATGTTTATAATAAACCCGTACTGGCAAATTCAGAAGTTCAACCGTCTCAGGATGAAATTACAAAACATATAGCGCGACCCTTCGCTGTTGTAAATGGCGAGATAAACGCATCGGAAGACGACATAGGGAAGATGCCACGCTTTGAATTGCCCTTTGTAGGCCGTTGGGCACCCTCAGACGATGCTTTAAACATCGGGCCGGAGAATTATAGTGTTTTGCAGAATTTGCGCTATAAGAACGATGGGTTAGAGGGAGTGGATGGTAATTCGAGGATAAATACCTCTGGTCTTGGCGCTGCCATTAAAAGCGGTATTCATTTAAAAACGAATTACACGGAAGACTCATTTGTTATTGTGCAAAGGGATGATGATACACAGGCAGAATTAATTGTAAATAAAACAAATATACCGGATGCTGGTGCTTTCGCATTTGCGGAAACAGTTACAATAGTGGCAAACGATAGTGATACAATATTTTTGAAAACCACTGCTGATTCAGGAACATACCCGGCTGGCTCAGGATTTAAAGGCTTAATAGTCAATGAGGGTATTTATACATGCATTGATTTTGCAACGGAGCTTCAGTCGGTGTTGAGAGGAAACACACCTGCTGCTTCAGCGTTAAAAAAAGGGGGTGGGGCGACTGAAATCATTATTTTGTCCGTATCTTATAGCACAACCACAAAGTTATTCACTATAACAACCGATGACCCACAATATAAGCTAAAGTATTCCTTTACATCGAGTAGTCTTGATACCGAAATGGGATTAACAGCAGATGATTTAACCTGGGGGCAGACCATCGTAAGTGACACAGCCATAGTAACCCAAACATCGTTGGTTATTGAAGATTCAGCCGCCAGTCTTGCCCGTATGTCACTTCTCCCCACTGGTCATGCTGGGATATGCGATCAGAAGAATAACTATATTTGGGCTGGGGATGAGATGCCATTGGCAGCGTTTATATTATCAGACCAAATCTCTGGAGGAGATTTAGAAGATTACAATGATAAGTATTCAGTAGATAGAACAACTATAATTAACAATAATTTAACCGATTCCGATAATGTGGTAGCAATAAGTTCTGCGGTTGAGGTTTTTGGCGATACAGATAATGTTTATACAGTTACAGAGGGAACGGTACCGAATACTTTTAAATATACCTACGATAGCGGTGGATCAGCCCCTTTATTTGCAACAAATGGGTTAGAGGCGGGTCATGCTATAATTATTAGCAATTCTACTGGCTTTACTGACAATAATGCGTTGGGATATTTTAAGGTAATAGAAGTTGACGTAGGCGATGGCTATTTTGTAGTTGAAAATGCATATGGAGTACCAGAAGCAAGTAAGACACTTGGTGATAATAACGGAATAAGAACTTGGGGTAAAGCTTTATTTATTGGCGCAACAAGGAAAATAACATCATTAAGTGTAACCGTTTCTACGGGAAATACGCAGGTTGCAACACTTGTAGGGAGTGTATGGACAGGTGATGATTTTGAAACACTAACGATAACTGACGGGACAAGTGTTAACTCAAAAACTATGGCGGGTGATGGAACTATAGAATTTACAACAAATACTGATGATGCAGAGCCAGCCTATTTTTCAGGATATTATTTATATTGGTATAAATTTTCTTCAGCCCAGGACTGGAGCGCCTCAATATCTAATATTACTATGAATGCAGAGATACAAGACATTAAGGATTTATGGGATGGGATTTACAGAACAGCAATTTTATTTCAGTTTTTTGACCAATCAGCAAAAACTTATACTGATTATACATTAGAGGTGTCTAAAAAAACATTTATATCGCAATCTTCAGGAGAAGACCCTTATGTCGCAACTATTTCGGCAATGGTAGCAGATAAAGATTTTATAACAGTAGTATTTCCAGAACCAATTATTGGATTAAAAATAGGGATGAAGGACGAAAATACAAATTTAGGTTTAGCAGCAGTACATTACAGCAGTAACGGGGTTTGGTCTGCGGCCACAATGGTTTCTGATACAACATCAAGATTCTATCAAAGATGGAGAACCAGTGTCGGCGGTGCTATTTCACCTTTTGCCAATAATGGTATTATTCAATGGAGAAAACCAACTAACGAAACAAAAACAACTATAGACGGCACAACAGGTTATGCTTACCGGGTTATAGTTAATGCAACTTTATCTGGTACAGTAACATTAGATACATGCCACGGCATCCCGTCATATCGAGCAATAACAAATCAATATTTATTCTCTTTTAATTATCAGAACAGGGCTTTTTGGTTAAATAGTTTATCCGACAAAGAACATAATCGGGGGGATTATAGCAAAACAAATGCGCCAGATGTATATAATGGTTTCGATGCCAGTGGTCGAGAGAACGAACGATCTTTAAGGTTTGGCAGCTTCGAACCATTAACATGCGCCATACGATTATTTAATCTTTACGGCGATGCTTTAGATGAAATTGCGTTAGTTCTAAAATATGGTGAAACATATATGCTGACAGGCAATACACCGAAAACTTTTCGGATAAAACAAATATCGGATAACGTTGGATGCCCGGCATGGCGAACATTGAGGACGGCAGAAGTGTCTTTCAAGCCAGAAGGAGGCGGTCCAGAACAGAATATTGCAATGTGGTTGTCAGAACAAGGGCCGGTTATGTTCCGAAACAATATATTAAGCCCGATTATAGTAGACATCGAACAATATTTCGACCCGAAAAAGAGTACTACTTATATTAATAAAGATGCGATTGAGATAGCAGCAGGAGGTTTTAATACAAAATACCGTGAGTATAATCTTGTGATACCAACCGGTGAGTCCACGGTAAACAATGTATGGTTAGTATTCGACCTTGTAAGACAGAAATGGTATGAAAAAACCGGCGAGACCGATATACCGCAGGGCTTTATTGATGTTGAGGACGTTTACGGAAATAAATATTTGTATGGATATACAGCGGCTGGTTATTTACTCAGGATAGAAGACCCGGGTACGTTGTATTGGAGTGATGGCGAGACTGAGATGACGCATGTTATCCAAACAGCGGATTTATTGATGACCAAGAGCTTATGGGATAATGTATTGCTCTATGCTCACAAAATACTTTTCCTTGATAATCCAGCCGATGAAGGTACGATTACCATAGACTTTTATATAGACGGCAACCCGGCACCAGAGCGTTATACAGCGACAACCATATCGTTTACATCCACGGACACAATAAGTGGCACTTTCGATACAACGGTCTTTAAGGTGGGGATGACGCTGTTCATTGAAGAGAAAGACGGAACAGATGCAGACGGAGTTAATGACGGAACTTACACAATAGCCACTGTATCAGCTACAACAATAACGGTTGCAGCAGACAATACTGTCACAACACAAACAGCGGCAGCGGCGGGAACCGTTACTCTCAAGACTCTAAACTTGCCATATCAGAAAACGATGAACGAAACAGATGGTTTCCGATACAGAAATTTAATATCGCATTTGAATAGAATAGGGTATTCGGTTAAAATTAAATATACGATTGAAGGTTGTACGAGTACGAAACCGAAGTTACTTGGTCATGGTCTACTTTGGAGCCAAAACCATGAGGATTTACTCGATAAAGATGATTGGGCATGATAAATGGTACCACCTACTGAAACAGGTTGGGGATCAACCGAAGCGATAACAGGTGACGTGAGAGCACCCGGGGCACCTACATTTGTATCAAACGGCGATAAGCAAATAAATATAGCGCCGATTGACGAGAACGATAACGGCCCAAACTGTGATTACGCTATCCAAGTTGAAGTAAACGACGCTGTACCCGGTAACTCATATTTGCCTGCCGATGGTGATGGCAGTAGTCTTGTAGGCAGCGGTGTATTCCAGACTGCGGCTACATGGACTTCTGTGCTGGCGGTTACGGATTTGTCGGGGACATCGCACTATCGATTCAGGGCATATTCCCGGAATGAAGCAAATTTGCCTGGGGGTGGAACTGTAGGCGCATGGTCTGCATTAATGATCCCGAACCTTGACCTTGTATGGTCAGCGTGGTCTAATACTGATTCTTACGATGTTACGAGTGGCGATACCGTAGCTTCTGGTGTGACATTGACCGGAGCGCAGAGAACAACAAAAGTAACGTATACGCTGACAAATAAGGATGCAACAGCGAGTAGTATCGATTCGAAGTTCAATAAAGACGGCGCAGCTTATGCAACGGCGACCCAAGTCACGATACAGGCAACAGGCGGCGCAAGAATAGCGATTAATGTTGCCGGTAAAACCCTCACTTCACTTGATGATGACGGTCTATTTTTGAAGTTGGTAGGGCAGGAAGATGAGAAGATTTTTCTTGCAAACTCAGAGGATGCCGGGAATGATGGCTCTTATACAATCAGCACCGTTACGAGTAAAATAATAACGCTGACAACGGCACCTGACACGAACAATACCGACGATGAAGCAGTTACTATAAAAGGCGGCGAGGACATTGACAGCCTCACTACGTCGTCAACCGGCACATCTCATACGTTCCTATGGGACACCGGAACCGATTTAGGGAATTCATATAAAGGAACAGCCGTAGGCTTTGAGATAACACCCTATGACACAACTTCTCAAGGTGGAAGTGGCGACACAGCGGCGACATCTGATGGTGCGCATACGGTAAATAATGTACCAAATGCCCCGACACTACTACAAGAAATTCGGGATGTCTCGTGGGATAAAGACACAACGCCAGAATTCATTGCAGAGATGTCCGATATAATTGTAGGCGATGAATTGTACTTTGCCATATCGTTCACGGATGCTGCCGGGACAGAAACGATTTATGAAAGCGATGGCGATATTACCGGATGGTGGTACGAACAAGACAGGGATGACGCGGCAGGAAGCACAACGCCCGGCGTTACGACAAACTGGACGGCAATGACGACAGCTGGCGTAGATAAGCAGTATATCACGCCGATTTATCAAGGGCAAGAGGGAAAAACTACGAGAAACCGAGTGAGATATATTCTGCCTGTCGGAAGTGCCCTGACAGCAAACACGCTTTACACAGTCAAATTACGACAAGGGGAAGTGCGCAATGAAGCTTAATCTATTGGATAATTATTTATCAACGGATATAAGAATCGTAATTGGTATAGACATAGCATTGGCAATAATATTGGTCTTAATTCTAAAGGGATAATACTATGGCAAAACCGATAAAAAGACTACTGGCAGGAGGAGGGATTGCGGCTCTTGCGGCAGGATATGCCTTATTTGGTGGCAACGGAGAAGAAGAATTAACATCTCAGCAAAAACAAGCCGTTGTTTCCGCAGAATATGCTAATGCGAAAGTAGGCGAAGAATTACCTTCTCTGAGAACCATAAACACAAAAAGGTTCAAAACTGCCACCGGGAAACAGAGTATACGTATTTACTCAGGGAAACAGCATTACCTTGATTCTGAAGATGGGAAATACAAAGAGTACGATGTGCGTGCCAAAGATATTTCAGAGGAAGCGAAAGAAGACCCGAAAAGAACACACGATAAATATGTCGATCCCGGAGCAGATGCACCGAAGACAACATGGTTTAATGGTAAGGAATACGATTACACATTCAAAGACCAGACCAGTGATTACAGTTTTACACTTGAAGCGTTATATGATACTGGTATTGTCACACATAATATGAAGTATAATAAATTTGGTACGGAATTATTTGTGGTGATTGACGACCAAGCAGATGCGAATAGTTTATCTAATACGCTGTCATGGAAAATAACGAGCAATGCGAATTATCAACTTGAACCAAACGATGATATTGTATTTACTAATGACGATGGTAATTTTCTTTTTAAGTTGACTGCGCCGTGGATGCGTGATTCGGATTTGCATTATTATTACAACAGTATTGATTTATCGTTAAATGGTGATGTGTTTACATATACATTGAATATACCGCCAAACGCAACATTCCCAATCACGGTTGACCCGTCAGTGACAATACAGACAGTTCAAGATGTTGGACATCAAGCAATTTCAAGAGAATATAATGACGGAGACGGAACAAGTGCAAGAGATACAACCGCTTCTATAGGCACATGGGTTGGTGGAAATAATATAGTAGGCCAGTTGTTCGGTGCTCCTTTATATTATGTAGATAGAAGCCATTTACTATTTGATATTACTGGTGGTATCCCAAACGTATTATCGGTAACATCTGGATCACTATATATTTATCTTGATGAAGACCACAGTGATACTGATTTCGCCATAAGAATATTAAGAAGTTTTTTCTATGATTCGAGTGTAAAAGTTGCGTTTAATGATTTTTATGGGTGGGATACATCAGGGGCATATAATACTGATTCAACTATGGTTGATACTCCAATAAATACCAGCACTATGTCAGCGGGTACATGGGTAACATTCCCATTTGGTTCTACAGGGCTAACTGTTATTGACGGCATAGTAACCGGAGCATATGATACGCTAAAAATTACAATGTTATCGGAAGAAGATGTAACTGAAAGTGCGCCGACAGATGGAGAATGGGTGCTGTTTTCGGGTTCTACTGATGCAGGTGAAGAGCCATATATAGGTCTGCAATATACATCAATCTCACCTACTGGGTTTGCAATGACACAAGTTGACGATGACCAGATGCAAGCCGACTGGAATGACGTAATTACAGGTGAGACAGGATACCGTATTATTCAAAGCCCTTATTCCGGGCCAAGTGATTATGTAGATTCAGTCGGAGCAGGAGTCGAAACAATTACTGTAAGCGGTCTTATCCCAAATACTCAATACACTTGGAAAGTTCAGGTTATACATGCTGATATTGCAACAGTATCGGGTGAAGACGCAGAATACACACTGGCAAATCTTCCTTCATTGATAGTTGCCGTGAAAAACGATAGCACTGTGCATGTATTTGCCGACACATTAGGTACGGGTAATCCTTCTACTACTCAGTATGCCTTTAGAGAGAATGCAGAGGGCGTGTTTATATACCCCGTTGCAACGCCTGCATTAGATACTCTTACGGCGAGAAATGCATCGTGGAATACATTGGCAAATTGGGGTATAACAAACTGTGCGACAGACTGTCTTGAAGTATATCTGAGATACGGGGCTCAAGACGGAGCACCGGATACTTCAATAATAGGACATACATTCAGTTTCCAAGTAAACGCACGAACAGACGGATAAAGGTGGTTTAATATGGCATTCGTATCGCCCGAAATACAGAGACAGGTTCAAGGGCTGACTACTATTCGCCCAGAACAGAAAGCAGTTAGAAGCGGTGCTGCTCTGACTGGTGCACTGGCACGAGTACAGGGTGGCAGACAAGTCGCGGGTGTTGCCAGAGCGACTCAAGGACAGCAGAGAGCACGAGGGTTGAGTGAGACACGGCGGAATATAAAAACGGCACGTCAAGATATTAGGGGTGCAAATATCGTGGGTGCTGCCGGAGTAGGGCTTGCAGGTTTATCAGCGGTGGATCGTGTGAGAATGACACAAGAACTTGAAGTACAAAAGCAAGAAGAGCAACAAGTAGTAGAACAAGATTTTCTTGGTTTCATGGATTTCATGAACAGAGAACAAGAACTTGTCAGACAACTACTGGTTAAACATAAAATGCTGTGAAAGGCGATGATATGCAATGGGATACGAACCGGGATTAGAATTTCAGCGAATAAAAGCAGGAGATTTAATATCACCGCAATCAAGGGCGGTAACCAGTGCAGCAGGAGGTTTTGGATTAAGGCCACAGCCATATATAAGCGAAGCAGAGCTATTAGAGGCGCAAAGACCAGCGTTTGAACGATACACTGAACAAAAACGATATCAGGATTATTTAACGGAGCAAAACCGGTTAAATGAACAGGCTTATCGCATGGCGCAAAGACAAGGGAAAATTAATCTTGGAATAAGAGGTGCGGGACTTGCCATACAATCAGCACCGGTGTTAAAGAAATATGGGCCGAATGTGCTGAAGACTTTAACCAGACCTTTTCAAGCGGCACGACCAACAGTAACAGGTAGTGGTGGTTTGTTTCCAGAGGCAGCAGGTACCGGGGCAGGAACGGGAGCAACAGCAGTGACGCCGTTAGCGGGGCAAGGCACAGGATTGCTCACAGCGACCACAGGACCGGGAAGCGTACAGAGATTTACTGGTCTTGAGGGTGGTGCTGCAAACTTGGCAAATGTTGGATTAGCCACAGGAGCCAGCTATCTCGCCCAAAGAACAGGGTTGACAGAAGGTATCCGTGATGTTGCAGGTTTTGGCGGTAAAAAAGAATGGAATATAGCGGCTTCATCACTGGCGGCATTCGCATTTGGTGGCCCTGTTGGTCTTGGTCTTAATCTTGCAACTGAAGGAATAAAAGCACTTTTTAAATGAAAGTAGGTGAGCAAATAATGCCATATTCCGGAACATACTTTCCAGCCTTTGGAAGAACGCAATCAGCCCTTGGTGATGTTTCAAGAGTTATTAGTGGTCTTGGCGAGAACATAGCACTCAGAAGAGAACGTGAGCAAGCACATGAGCGCACCATGAGGGGGTTGGAAATACAGAGAACGGGTGAGGAGGCAAAGCAGGAATTAGGGTTACTGAAGACTCAGGCTGGTATTGCCAGAGATATTGAACAAAGAGAACAACGGGAATATTTACGCGATGTCGCTGGACGGGGAGAACTAAGGGATATTGCCAAAGAAGAAAGAGAGATTGAAACACAGGGGCTTAAAACTCGATTATTAACAACACAGGTGAAAGAAGCTGAATATCAAGGGCAGCCAATATCAATGAGAAATGAATTTTTAATAAATGCTGGAATACCAGAAGCAGATGCTGATGAGTTTATAAACCGGCAAGGAATATATACCCGTGCTGCACTTACTGGCGTAGGCAGGCGAGACGTCCAGAGAAAGCTTTTTAATGATATAGCCACTGCATATAGAAAAGAACAGGCAACCTTAATCAAAGCTGATTCACCTGATAAAAGGAAAAAAGAATACGAAGCTAATCTCGGTAAACTCAGAGAAATTAATCGTGATCTTATAAACATCGAGATAAAAAAACAAAACATTGGTATGTCGGATCCTGAGGCATTTGAACAAAGCTTTATACAACAGAGAGATTATTATCTTGGTTTAAATAAACCTTACAAAGCAGAAATGGGATTAGGAAGAGAATTGATAGATGAAAATATTATAGGCGAATTAACAAATGAATTTAATCCTGCTGAATATAAAGGGAAAGTTAAAATCGATTCTGAAACAAATCAAGGATACATATCCGATGGCGAAAGGTGGATGTTGTATAACCGATAAAAAGGTGCTGTTGTTTGCCAGAAGAAGGATGTGACTACTCCGCCCCATGAATGAGGCGGCTTCTCAGGCTACGTATGAGTCAAACACCTCTACGTTGACGCCTGACAGGACAGTCCGTCCTGAGTTTAAGATATTTATAGCCGCATTGTAGTCGCGGTCTAACACCAACCCACAGGATTCACAATGATACACACGGTCAGACAAAGTAACTTTCTTATCGGGGATACACCCACAAGAAGAACATGCCTGTGTGGTATAAGAGGGATTAATCCCAACAACTACGACACCAGCTTCTACCGCTTTTTGTCGAAGTATAGAGAGGAAATAACCCCATCCTGCGTCATTGACAGATTTAGCCAACATGCCGCGAGACAAACCCTGTATGGAGAGGTTTTCATGAGATATAAAGCCATATTGTTTAACAAGTTTGTAAGCCGTTTTATGATGAAAGTCTTTTCTTTGGTTGCCAATGTGATGATGTATCTTGGCAACTTTAATAACCGCCTTCTTGCGACGGTTACCACCCTTCTTTTTGAGGGCAAGAGAACGCTGGGTTATACGAAGTTTCTTCTGTGCCTTCCGGTAAAATTTAGGAGCCTCAACATGTTCACCATCGGACGTGACGAGGAAAGACTTCAACCCAAGGTCAATACCTACAGATGGGTTTATGGACGGTATCATAGTAATATCAGGCAATTCGCAGGAAAATACAGCATACCATTTACCAGACTGACGGTGTATTGTAGTAGAGGTGATGCGAGCTGTTTCTGGTATATCACGATGCCACTTGACTTTCACCGCGCCAACAAACTGAAGAACGAGTTTACTGTTTTTAATTTGGCAACCGTCCCTGTAGGTAAACTTAAAAGAGTCAAACCGCCAATATCCTTTAAATCTTGGATAGCCTGGCTTTTCATTCTTTTTAATACGCCGGAAGAAGTTCTGAAAAGCGGTATTCAGCCTGCGGAGAGTATGTTGGGAAGAAGAAAAATTAATTTGCGAAAGGTATTTATCGCCAGCGCGTACAGTAGTAAGACGAGCCGATTGCTCGGAGTAGTTTACGGACTTTTTCTCAGATTCATAAGCATTCTTTCGCCATTCAAGCGAACTGTTATAGAGACGACGATGAGTCTCAAGGGTGCGATCAAGAGCAAGAGACTGTTCTCTGTTTGGGTAAAGTCTATATTTAAAAGACTTTCTCATTTTGACTTCCTTAAGAAGTCGTCAATCGCTCTACGTATAAGCTCAGCTACCTTTAGTCCGGTATCCTTTGCATGTTTGCGCAAAGCATCAACTTGTTTATCAGTTAGGTGGAAATTAACTCTTTTCATAATAAGTCAAAGATACACACTTATTAGGAATAAGTCAAGAACTTTTTAAAAGAAAGGAGAAGCGCATTCCTCTGCCGCCTAAAGACGACAGTCCCCTGTGTTAAAATCTTATGCCTGTAGCAACCAAAAATAGATTCATTGATCCTTCATCTGCACAAATAAAAAAGAGCAGATTTCTTGATCCAGTAGATTGGGCTGAATTAAATGCGGCTCGATTCGAGGCCATTGATGGATTGCCTATTGCAGATACGGAACCTGTTGTTGTTCCCAGTGCCGCAGAATCTATACGGCCTTCTCTCAGGGGAATAAGCGGATTAGAAAGCTTACCAATAGACAGAACGATACAAAAACCCCAACCGGTTGCTTCAGATATTGCACAATTTGCGGGATTAGAAAGAGATTTGCCAGAGGTAAAGAAAACTGATATTGATGTTTTGCCTAAAATAAGACAGCCTGAGTTGAAGATGGGATTGCCAACCGAGGGCTTACCTGAAGCCAAACCAGACAAAACAGGCGTTTATCCGACTTATCCGACTCTCCAGTTTAAAGAAGCACCTCTCGCCGCACCAATAAGAGGATTAGCCCGTAATCTCCCTATTGCAGCAACCAATGTTGTCAGAGCATTGGGAGTGTTTGCGCCGCCGAATCTTCCTCTCGTTGGTTCTGAAGATTTTGAACAAGCGGCAAATTTTTGGCGTGAACAGATTATGAAAATACCTGTGCCAGAAGCACCAGAAGAATATCGTAGAGCACCTAAGAAATTACAGGAATGGATTGACCCACAGAGAATATGGAACGCATTTTGGGAAAATGCACCGGTTACCGCAGCGTTGGGAGGTGCCTATGTTCTCAATCCAGTATTAGGTACTGCTCTCATGGGTGCCGTTGAGGGAGGTGCTGTAGCCGAAGAAATGCAAGATTATGAAAAACGGACAGGAAAGAAAATACCCGAATTGCAAAGAAGGGCTGTGCCGATAGCGGCAGGTGTTATCAATGCGGCACTTGAAAGGACGGGTATCGAAACAATACTTGGTAGGGGTGCTCTTGGCAAAAGAGTTAAAAGACGATTGGTTAAGGCTATCATTTCAGCAGGCACAGAAGGTGTCACGGAAGGGACGCAGGAAGTTGTTTCAGTCCTCAGCGCAATAGGCTATGATAAAGAAGGCGCTAAAGGGGCAAGTGACAGAATTATACAATCGGTGTATGCCGGTCTTGTAACGGGTGGTATTCTCGGAGGTGTAATGCCTGATACGCGTAAAAAAGAAATTAAACCGCCGCCATCGCCGATAACGCCGACTGAAGAAATAACAGGAAAAATAACGCTACCGCCAGAAGACGTTAATCTGCCGCCTGAATTGAGAGAGGAAGTGGCCGTAACACCCGAACCCGCTCCCGAGATAACACCGCGAGAGGAAATCGTTGCACCTGAACCGACTATCCCAGAAATTGCAGAAAAGCCAGCAGAAATTAAAGCCCCTGTAACACCCGCAGAAGCGCCTGAAATAGTCGAACCGATTCCTGAGCCAACTGTGCCTGAGAAAGTGCCACCAGTACCGCCTATTGAGCCAGAGGAGATTAGTGGAATAAAGCCAGAGGAAGTTAAACCTGAAATAGAAGTTGAAACCATTGGTAAAGATAAAACTGTAACAGTTGATATTAAACCTAAAAAAGAAATAACCGTAACGCCAAAAGAACAGAAAAAATATCTCATTGATGAAATTGATAAAGCTATTGATGTGACAGAAGTTGAAGCTCCTCAGTATAATTATGAAAAAAGTAAGGTCGAACATGGCACAGTTACGATAGAAGTTCCAAATGATGGTGAATTTACCATACTCAATACGAGGGAATCACTTGAAAAATTTAAAGAGATAGCTGGTAAAAAATTTCCTGGAACTAAAGAAAAACGAGAGAAACTACCATTATTTAAAAAACCATCTTCAAAACCTACGGGTAAACGTATAAAAGGCGCACCTGTTGAATACTATAATCCTTTCAAGCCGAGAAAAGAAAAGGTAATAACCAGCAAAGAAAGAGAAGGTAATTTCTATGTTAGTGGCTATTATTCAGACGGTCACTATGCAATAAGAGTCAGCAAAAAACCATCCGTAAAAGGCACATATAAAGATATTACACCAGAAAAGTTTAATAATGCTGCTATCAAAGGTCACGAAAGGGCAGTGCCATCAGAGCTTGTTGCTGAATATTGGCCACCAGGATCAGAAGTAGATATTATACCTGTAAAAGCGCATATCGAAACCGAAGAAGGCAAGCATTATGTGCTTAATGCTCACTATGTTGATGCCATTCTCACACAGTATCCGAAAGCGAAAGCTTATACATCCGCTGAAGGTGACAAAACATTCTTTAAGATGAATGATCAAGTTGTAGGATTAGTTATGCATCTTGAGCAACCGCAGGGGAAAGAAGGTACTCTTGAGGGAATGGGCGAATATACTGTTCAGAAATACCGTGAGATGAAGGGAATTATAGAGCCGAAAGTTAAACCAGAAGCTGAAAAACCAGTACCACCTATTGCACCCACAGAAATACCAACAGAAGAAGTTCCTGCTGAGCCTGTTGAACCGCCTCCTGAGTTGCCTCCAACTGAGATAACACCAGAGGTTGAGCCAAAAGTGGAACCAGAAGTAATTGCGCCTGAAGAGAAACCTCCAACCAAACTCTCAGAGAAAAGCATAAAAGGATTACTATCAGCGAATTTATATCCAGCAGGAAAACAGAATGCTGAATTCAGACAACAGGTAATGCTTGAGCTTACTGGCAATAAACCACCAAAAGCAAAAGCTGGCACAACAATAATTCGAGACACACTTCTTGAACAGGCTGGTATAACCAAAGAGGGCAAGGCACCTGTTGAATATGAACGTGAATTAACGACATGGCTTGAAGAGCAAGTAAAAGCACCCGCAGAAGCCCCAGAAGCCGAAGTGGCACCAATACCCGCCGAAAAGGAGATAGTGCCGCCAGAGTCGCCTGTCGAAGCGGAGGAGGGTGTTAAAGAAGAAGTAGCATGGAAGACTGGCGAAGCACGCCCATTTACTTATGATCCTGATTCAACTGAGAATGAAGGTAGATTCCGCTTGCAAGACACCGCTGAATTTGATGAAATGGGTATGGTGAAAAGTAAATTTAGAAGCCAATCAGAGCAAAAGGGTATAAAAGCTGAAGGTGTCCGTTTTACCGTTGGTACTATAAAAGGTAAAGAAGAAATACAAGATATAAGATTTGACAATAGTAAATGGACAGAGGAACAAGCCAGCGAATGGTTATCAGAAAATGCAGCGAAGTTAGAGAGGCCGGATTTAGCGAAGATTGTCATTAAAGAAGAGATAGTTCCACCAACGCCACCAACACCGCCTGTTGAAACTGAGGAAGATTTTGGTATGAGAGAGGATTTACCGAAATATGCTGCTTCTGTTAATCTTGAACGACAGATATTACAAAGACAGGCAAAAGAAATTGAACTAAAGGCAGCAGAAGCCCATCCTAAAAAACCAGTATTATGGAAAGAAACAGAAGAAAAAGCCGAAAAATTAATGCAAGATCCGGAATATATGAAAAAATTATCGGAAAAAAGAATGAAAGATGAAGGTGTTAGTGCTGCCGAAATAGATGCTGCAAGAAATATAAATGCTAACGCTGTTTATGATTTGTATGAAAAAAGGGATTTACCTAAAGAAGAGTTTGATAAATATTTTAAAGAATATAGTGACAATATATTTGCTGTGGTTTCAGATGCATCTTCCGAGGTAGGTCGAGCACTTAATATTCATAAAAAATATATCGCTCCGAATGCTCTTGGAAATATATTCGCAAAAATGAAAAGAGGTCTTAATGAAAGAGAAATGAAAGAATTTCGTGAACTTGATATTGATAATCCTTTTGAGGTAAAACAGTTTACTGATAGACTTGGCAATCCCAAACTTAGAGATTACATATATGAATTCTGGTATAATTCTATTTTATCAGGTATACCAACGCATCTTGTAAATGTAATGAGTAATACAGGTTGGTCTGTATTTCAGGTTCCCCATCGAGCATTAAAAGGTGGTATTGATGCCACCATATCTAAATTAACCGGCAGGCAAAGACAAATATACATGAAAGAAATTGTTCCCTTAATGGCTGGTTATGCAAAGGGATTTAAGCCGGGTGCGAAAGCTGCATGGGAAGTTATGAAAACGGGCAGAGCAAAAAATGTTGAAACAAAGTGGCAAATGGAGATAGGTCATTCTTTAGGTGCGTTTGAACGATCACCTAATAAATATGCTCGGAAAATGGCACCGATAGCATCTGGCTTTTTAAGAGCATTACAAGCAATGGATGTATGGGCTAAGTCTATGGGTGTAGATGCTGAATTAAATGCTATCGCACGCAGAAAAGGATTAAATCAGGGATTGAGCGGAAAAGAACTTAAAGATTTTGAAAAACGGTTTTTAACTGAACCTGATGAAAAATCAATGAACGATGCCAAAGAATTTGCAAAACATGTTGTATTTATGGACGATCCCGGCAAATTTACAAACTGGATAATTTCGGGTAGGGATATAGTTCCTGGCAGTCGTTTTATTGTTCCATTTGTGAATACAATATCAAATTTAACACAGCGAGGAATAGAAAAAACACCTGGACTTGGTTTAGGACTTGAAGCTTATAGAAAATTATCTAAACAAAAAACACTTTCGGCTGAGGAAGTTATTGCAAATCAAATTGAGGGTAGTGTTTTAGGACTTTATATACTTTCACTGGTCGCAAGAGGATTAATAACTGGTGCAGCACCATCGGGAGAATCAGAAAGAGAAGCTTTTTATAGACAGGGGAAATTACCGTGGGCTATTAAAATTGGTGATAAATGGTATCAATACAGACGAATTGAACCGTTTAATACCGTTATAGCTTCTGTGACAATTGCACACGATGCTATTAAAAATGCAGAAGACGATGAAACAGCTACTGAAATTTTCGGTAATATGGTAAATGGTATAGTAAACAATCTTGTTGATTCCAGTTATCTTCAAGGGGTTACCAATATACTTGATAGATATGGCAGAAGAAGAGGAATGGGTCAGAGAATGTTTGCAAGTTTTGTTCCATTTTCATCTTTCTGGCGCTCTATAAACCGAGCATATGAGGTACAAACAAAAGGTAAAACATTTGTTAGAGATAATAAAAGTTTATTGGGCGCATTATCGCAAGTTATACCAGGTATGTCAGGAATAACTAAGCCAAGAATAAATGTCTGGGGTAAAGAAATTGAAATTCCTGGTGGTGTTTTCAGACAATGGCTACCATATAAACTGGCTGAAGAAACTACCGATCCAGTTGAGATAGAATTTGAAAGATTGGGTTTTTATCCTGGTTTACCAGGCAGAAATATAACAATTCGAGGCAAAAAAATTGAATTGCCAGATGATTTATATAGAGATTATTCTTTGTCATATGGAACAAGAGCAAAACAAGAAATGACACATATTATTTCATTGCCTGTTTATCAAAAAAAAGATGATATAAGAAAGCTTCAAATACTTGATAGAAAGATGACAATATATCGAAATGTTGAAAGAAAAAGAGTAATAGCTAAATATATAAAAAACAAATCTTTAGAATCAAAAACAAACAAGGAGGAGTAGATCATGAAAAAAGTATTGATTATCACACTGTTGGCGGTGGCACTGTTTGTCGGTGTAAATGCATTAAAGGCCGATGAAGTAAATCTTGTTGAGTCTGCGGAACAAATGCAGGCCGCGGCATTGGCTCAGATGACAGCCGCCGATGACACGTCCGATGTAGGCAGGGTCAATCAATTGGGGTTCAATATCATTGTATTCCATTTGATTGTATCCAGTATTGACGACTCATCACATCACTTTTTCCAGGGTAGTATTGATGGAGCCGAATCCACCTATACAAATCTCAATACGGACGGGCTGGCTTATAAGATTACTACAGACGGTTGCCATAGTTATCAATTTAATAATGCTTCTGGATTTAGGTTCTTCCGTCATATATGGATAAGCGAATCAGGCGGTACAGGGGAAGTTCTTTCCTCAATGATAAGTGCCGGGAGGGAGTATTAAGCCATGAAAAGAATACTTTTGTTTTCGATGATAGCCGTCTTCTTTCTTGTTTTGGGGGGATATTCCAGCGGTCAGAAATTAACTGTAATGAATGAGGCATCTAATAAGTCTGCGGTAAGTGATTCTCTCCAAGCATTAAAAGATAATCCAATACGATTTGCTGATACCTTGTTTGTATCTGGTGAATATGTAATAGTAGGAGCAGATTCATCTTTATATATTACCCAATCTGGTGGGAATCCAGTAATAGTATTTAAGGCTATTGATGGCGATGCTGTGGTAATTACAATTAATAATTCTGATCAATTACTAATTACAGGTGCTACTGGTGGTTTAAATATTGAGGATTTTATTGCTGCTATTGATAGTATTATAACGGTTGGAAATATTACAGCAGGGTCAATAGTTACTGGCGAAGTTGATATTCGTGCAAATGGTCTGGAAGTAATACTTGCTGGTTCTGATTCTACAGCTATACATGCTCATGGTTCAATGCGAATAGATTCTGATGAAACTGGTCTATCTGCTGGGCAAACATCTACATCTCTTGATATTGTTATAGATAATGTAGGGGTTTCTGCGGGGCTACACCATGGTATTGATGTTTCCGTATCAGAGGATAACACTGCCGAGATAGTAGCGCTTGGTACGCACACAGGTGTGACTCCTTTAATGCAACATATAGGTGCGTTTGGAGCTGTAGGACACGCATTGAAAATAATGAATGCTGGAGTAGATACAATAGATGTCGCTTCCGCTTTTGATAGTGCTGCTAATGATTCTACATTGTTTAATGCCGATAACGATAGAATATTTATTGGACATGCTGCTGTTTTTGATGAAGTACAGATAACTCTCAATACTGTTGCAAGTGCTTCAATATTTCAGAATACTGCACAGACTTTCTTTTTCTATTCAACAGGACAGGGGACTTGGACAAGATTCTTTCCGTTAGATAATACTGATGGTTTTCTGAATAATGGTGATATTGAATTTAGTACTTTAGCAGGTTGGGCTACAGCGGTTTATGATTCTCAAACGATGTATTGGATTTATATTCAAAGAACAAGAGGCAATTTAGGAACAAGTCCTATTGAAAATACTATCAGAACATTAGCATCAACTCAATATATTTGGAGTGAACTTGGTGTTTTTGAAATTAAGTCTGTGTATGCGGATAGTCTTGATACAGATCGTTTTAGAGTTACAAATGCAAGCTATTCATTACCATTATGGGCTGTGCCTGATACAGTTAATTCAGGAGATGATGCGGCAACTGTAAAGGCTCTTGCTGATACTACGCTAAATTCTGGACAGAATAATTATATATTCTGTTACGGTGATAATGATTATGTAGATGATTATGCACTTTTTTTGCAACCTGTAGAATTTAACCTTGATACTCCGGATACATTAATAGTATGGGTGAAGATTTCTGAAACTGATTCTTGTCAGGTGGATTTAATGCTAAGACAAAGGCAAGGTACTACTACGGTATATATGGATACAACATTAGTTAATCCTACTGGATTTACAGATAATACTTGGACAAGGATAGCAATGTTATTTAATGAAACTGGTTACGTTGCTCCACCTCAGAATACTTTACTTGATTTAATTATGAAAGTTAAAATCGATAAAGGTGAAGCTGTTTCCGTTACTAACGTAATTGTTAAGTGAGGTAGTAAAAAATGAAACGATTAATATTTATTATAATGATGCTGATGTTCATTGCGAATGTCCATGCAAGGGTTATAACTGTGAGTAAGGGGGAACAAATACCCACGACTAACGGTGTACTTGCGGCTGCGAGTGGTGATATAATTGAACTTGAGGCTGATGGGACCTATAGTGGTGACATCATTACCCGAGCGGCTAACATAACTTTTCGTAAGTTTGGTCTTGGTGCTGATCCGATAATTAAGCCTGCCGGAAGTGGTGCTACTTATGCAATCCTACAGCAATCCGTTGGACTGATATGCGAGAATATCTTTTTTGACGGCTCTGACTGTGATAGTCAGGCAAGTCATTTCTTAATTCGGCGGGAAGGTATTGCCAGATATACAACCGTTGTTAGTTGCACATTTAAATGGCCCCCGGCTAAATCTTTTGTACGGAATCAAACCAGCCGTAAGCGGATGAATTTTGACTGTATATCGGTAGATAATACTGAGTATGCCGAGCTGACGGTATTAAACTCAGACTTTCTGAATGTGCAGGGAACACAGCCAAGTTTCATGGAAAAAGCTGATAGCGATTCAACGATTGTTGTGACAGGCGGTTCAATATCGGGGGTGAGCCCATGAGACAGCCACAATGGAAATGGTTTTTGGGATTGATACTATTCGTCGCTCTGCTGATGTTTGCCGGAAACGTTCACGCGGCTCATAAGGTTCTGTGGCCGGGTGGAGGTAGTGATTCCAATAGTGGTAATGACTGGGATAATGCCTATGCCAATATGCGGAAATGTCTTGATAATGTAGCCCGTGGAGATACGATATTTACTGCTGGTGGATGGGAAGTTACTACAATACGAACAGATTTCGATGTTGCCGAATCAGGTGCGAATTTTATATATATCGTTGCTACTTTGCCTCATCTTGGTGCTACGATGGCTGGTTGGGATGACAGTCTTGACTATAAATATACTATGATTTCCTCATCGACCTCGATAGCCGCTGTTATCCTGTTTGACACAGGTTATTATAGGTTTGATGGGATAATCGGAGCAACTCCTGATAGTTCTAAAATATCTGAGCATGACAATAAACGCCTGGCTTTTGCCTGGGCGGACAGCACTAATAATAGCGGCTCTGTGATTCATCTTGATGGAGCAGACCATATCTACTTCAACGCTGTTGAAGTAAGTCCTGGTGGGATGTTTAACTGGGAAGCTGCAGGTGGAGGTAGCAACAATACACAAAGCTGTATTACCTCGACTGCTTCATTTGTTAATGATGATATAAAAGTCCAGTATTGTTATTTACATGATGCCAACGATACTCATCTGAATATATATAATGTTACAAACTCGATTGTTGAACATAACTTTTTTGCAAACAGGGCTGGAGAACCTCACGGCCAAAGTATTTCATGGAATCCCGATGTGCTTGTTACCGGGGATGTGACATCGAATAGTATTATAAGATATAATTTCTTTAAGAATATACAGGGCACGGGAAATATTACAATTCAAAACGGTACACATAGGAATTTTGAAATCTATGGTAATGTATTTTTTACTCAAGACAACACAATATATTACAACACAAATTCGTATATAGGGAATACCAATACCGCAGGCGATAATGCTTATAATATGGAGGTTTATAATAATACTTTTTATGGTCTGACACCAAATATTGGAGGGGTACAATGGAATGGTGCCGGGACTGGAAATATAACTAAAAATAATTTATTCTTTGACTGCGGGGTTGTACCTCTTTATGGATCAACAACACTTGATAATAATAGTTCAGAGCGTGTCGGCGAAACCGTTGGGGCTGATTCCGATAGCTGTGAGCACGATCTAAGCGGTGATCCCTATATGTCAGTAGTTGACGGTAGTGAGAATTTCAAACCTGTGGCGGGTTATGCAGGGCAGGATGTCGGTTCGGATTTGTCAGGAACCTTTACTTTGGATATTGCAGGGGCTACTTTCGGTGCTGATGGCGGTTGGGATGTTGGAGCGTATGAAGGTACAGCCGGGACACCGCCTGTACTTGGACCTCCTTATTTTGCCAATTCAGTTACCGGTGATGACAGCAAAGGCGGCGGCGATGCTGCAAATGCTCTTTTCTCATTGGGTGCTGTTAAAGACTCTGTGGACGTCAACGGCAGTGCTGGTGATTTTGTTTACCTTGCTGGAGATAGTGAGTTTAGGGAAACTTTAATAGTCGGAATACCTGGGAGTGCTGGCAATCCGATTACCTATACAAGATACGGTGAGGGTGCCGACCCGATAATCAATGGTAGTGATAAGATGACCGGAAGTCCGGGTTGGGTAGCACCTGGGGGTACAACTACTACGGTAAATGATGTTGCTGATGACGATTGTTACCGTAATAGTACTTATTATGAGGAGTATGGTACTAACACTTTACTTGTAGCAGGTGATGCTTTCGGGGATTCATCTTCATTTATAATCAAAGTTACCATTCCTGCAGATTATTCTTCAGGTGATTCTACCACTGTAAGGTTCCCCGACGCACAAAGAGTTGGTGGCGCCACACTGCCGAAGCTTAATTTTTATATAGAGAATAAAGCAGCTACAAGTATAACTAATGCGGCTACTTATAATCTTGCTCTCGGTGACTCTGGCAGTGTCCATATTTTAGTAGAATATGGGTTGGTTAATCAGACTGATACTGTCTTTATAGATATCCAACCTTTGATTGATGAAGCGATTGCAGATGGTATTGCAGCAGGAGAAGATGTGAATATCTGTTGCAAAGTTATAGATATTGAAACTAATCAATATAACCAATTTGATGCTTTAGAAGCTGGTGATAAACCTGCGTATGTCAAATGGGATTATACTGCTACTGGTGGGGCAGCAAATGTATATACTCTTGAGGGTGTGAGTACAGAGACAAAGATTGTTTTCTTTGATGATGCTTTTGGGACAAAGGTAGCCTCAGCTCCACTTGTGAATTCACAGGACGAATGGTTCTGGACTACTGCTGGGGACGATACGCTTTATATCTACACCACGACTGCGGCTGACACACTGAATATCGAAGCCGGGCAAAGAGATTATGGAATAAACAATGGGACGTATAATTATATCGTTTATGATAAACTTCATATAAAAAATGCTAATAGTTATGGTTTTAATAGTGGTGCTGCTGGTGATAATTTAACCTTACAGAATATGGTTATAGAGTATAGTGCGAGTAATGGAACTAAATTCCTTGCTGACAATAGTACGATTACATCTATCACAATTAATAATAATGGGTGGATTGGATTTGAAATAACAGGCGGTAACAACAATACATTATCATCAAATACAATAAATGATAATCTTGGAAATGGGATTAAAATAGTAGGTGGTGACACCAACACAATCTCCGGCAACGACATCTACGACAACGGCTCTCATGGTGTCTATCTGCTGACTAGCTGCGATGATAATGTGATTAAGTGGAATGAGATTTATGGGAATTCAGGTGTGGGGATAAATTTTAACGGTACATGCGATGGTAATAGTGCTTATTACAATATCATAAGAGATAATAGTCAAGGAGTACGGTCTCAAAATGATTCTGACGATGCTACTTTTGATAATAACGTGATATTTAATAATCTTATACATTTTAGAATAGCTAATAATACATGTGATAATAATATATTTCGTAACAATATAAGTTTGAGTCCAACTGGCGTTGACCATTACCATATACTTCATACTTCCGGTGTATCCTATACAGGAACAAATAACCTATTCTTCCCTATTAATACCAATGACTTTTCGGATGATGACGGTTCAACAAAATACTCAACCCTCGCAGCATGGCAAGCGGCTGTCTCAACAGAAACCAATTCGCTGGATTTGTATCCACAAGTTGCCGATACACTTACTTATGATTTTACATTATTAACTGATCCATTATCACCGTGCATAGGCGCAGGAACGCTTATTGCAGGATTAATAAGAGACTATGCAGGATTAACCGTACCAGCACCAGCAGGACAGAACCCTGACATTGGTGCGCATGAAGAACAGACTGTTTTAACTGATTTGTACAATAGGATATTAACTAAAGGAGTTCCGGGTAGAATGTTAGATGCAGGAGTAATTAGAAAGATATTAACGGGAGGCAAGCCATAATGGCTAAAATAGAGCGTTACATTGACTGCAATTATTCTAATCGAAAGCAAAAACCTTACGTATTTGTAGTCCATTATACGGGTTCGAATAATGTAGATGGCACATTAAACTGGTTTGCTAATCCGGATGCAAGGGTATCTTCTCATGAAGTTATTGACAAGAACGGTGACAGATATTTAACGGTACCGCCAGAGAAGAAGGCGTGGCACGCCGGGAAGTCAGTATATTACGATGCAAATCACCCAGGGGGTATAAGCAACGTAAATGACTTTTCGTTCGGCTATGAGCTTGTGGGAGTGTATGGAAGCGACTTTACGGATGCTCAGTACGATGCCCTTGCTGAAGCAATATCAGAAACATTATTTAACAGTGATTACGACAAAGCTCTTATAACTGATCTATGGGGGTCGATAGTGGGCCATGACCACATTGCGCCGCGCCGTAAGATTGATCCCGGTCCGACATTCACATGGATTAAGCTATACAGAGCAATACATAAAACAATTGTTCATAAATGGAAGGAAATCAGATTACCAGCAATAGTACACAGACCGCCAATAATAGATTATATTAGAGAAAATTATACAAGTACACGCAAAGAAAGAATGGGTTAAAGGATGTTAATAAACACGATTACTTCAAGGGTAGGTAGTTTATACAGCGGTGCATTGCAGAAGAGTTGGGCTGCAATTGCGCTATGGCCTGTTACTTTGCTTGCGCCTATTATGGGTGGCTTGTTCGCCCTCCTTACATTGGTATTTATTGATTTGGTACTTGGTGTATGGAAAGCAATCAAACAAAGTAATTTTAGTGCCGCAAGGCTCCGAACAGGGACTTATAAATTTATAACATACACTATGGCAATCATAACGGTAAGAATCGTAGAAACGCTGTTACCGGTCAAAGGAATAACTTATGTTGCTGACTTTACAATACTGTTCTTGGCTGTGACAGAACTTATATCAATCCTTGAGACACTTACTATCTTGGGTGTAAATATTCCGAGTCCAGTATTGCAGTTTTTTAAGAAGCAGGTTGATATTAAATCGATTATTAAAAAATAAAGAACAAGACGGTATTCTTCATTTATATAAAGAAACAATAATATAATATTTATTGAGGAAATCATACCCATCATACCAAGCGGCTCTTCCGCCATCACAAAATGTCCATGTCCCGTGTATTCCCCACATACACAGTTTATCGTTTACTATCTGCTGATCCAATTTACCTGCCAATACTTTTCTAATAAGAGATACAAAAAAAGGTCTTTGCCATTTTTTAAATGCGAAGAACCAATAAAACGACCAGAAATATCGAGATAGCATAGTTTCCTCCTTATGATTAATTGATCCTTGCCGTTTCATAGAATGTTTCTGTTTTGGTATGACATTTTATGGCTTTGTAATGTTTATTACACACCAAGCATTTGTAATAACATAACTCGTTCTTTTTGCTTATTAATAATGACAGGGCTTGCGAGGAAGTTATTCCCTGGAATCCTTTACTCTCCATATCATATATTTCATTGACAACAGCTTCTACCCTTTCCCATCTGGTATATAATACTGCGTTATCAGGTTGTTTTGCCCCACAATAAGGACAGTAAATATTACTATCATTGCTGGTCTGATTATTGGCTGTATCCAGTGAATCACTATTAATCTTCCGTCCCAAATTAAATTTTATAGTAACGATTATATTTATTAAAGCCAAAACCGCTATTGCGTAAAGCATTATGATCATCCTTTCTTTAGTAAGTTGCACTCATTTTCCCGATCCCTCCTGTGCTATTTTAATGACTCTGCCGAATGCTTTAATAGGGTCTGATTTCACCATTTGCTCAAACAATTCCTTCCATTCGGCGGGGGTAAATTTTATTGTAAATATTGTTTCTGTGATGCCAGATGAAAGTTTTCTTAATCCAATTATTGACCCCCCTTCAAAAGAATTGTTTGCCAAGAAACCAATCTGCTCTTTCCCGTCTTCCCTGTGTGTTATATTAATAAAGGCCACATTGGATATCTTTCGGTCTCCATCAATTATATGTTTTGCATATAATTTCATTATATCTCCCCTTAAAATACGTTATTCATGTCCGTTTGTGGTTCCATCGCTCTCTTCATCGAATTCAATTTTCATTTTTATCTGGAATACAGTAGCCCTCAAAGAACCATGCGCTTTGACCATAGCATCAATACACACACTATTGTTGTTAGCCATAAGCTCTAAGAATTGTAGCCTGGCTTCCGTCCGTTCGTCATCGGGACATGAAACAGCGGATATTTTGTCACTTTTCTCTTCGTTAATACTTATTTTGTGAACAGTATATCCTAAAAACACACATATTAAAAGCACACAAACCCAGAGATAATAGATTTGAGTCTCATGTTTTGTCTCATTGCACATTTCCCTATTCCTTTCTTTTTACCCTTTAATTACCGCAAGGGGTTCGAGTTTCGTTATTATATCAACCAAATCCATTTGGCTTGCCATTACAACATCAATGTCTTTGTACGCACTCGGAGCCTCATCTAAATCTTTCTTTGAACGAATTGAGTGAATGATACCTTTATCGTCCAAAAGTTTTATTTCTGTAGCTAAATCCAATTCATTTTTTGCTTGGTTGCGTCCCATTACCCTGCCTGCTCCATGACTACAAGAATTAAACGAATCCGGGTTTGATTTACCGCGCACTATATACGATGCCGTGCCCTGTGAGCCGGGTATAATACCAAGATTATCACGGGCGAGTGTCGCGCCTTTACGATGTACCATGACATTCTTGCCAAAATGATGTTCCATAGCGGCGTAATTATGATGGACGTTTATCTTGTCTGAAATCATAAAATGTTGAAAATATTTTGCTAATACGTCCATGACACAATTCATCATTCTTTCACGATTTTCGTATGCAAAATCCATAGCAAAATCCATACATATCAAATATTCATCTGCATACTTAGTACCAAGCGGGAAAAAAGCCAAATCAGATATCGGTATATCAGCATGCCATTTGACACAATATTCTTTAGCTTTGTCATGGTATTCTTTGGCAATTTGGTAGCCCATATGACGTGAGCCGGAGTGAATCATGATATACATATATTCATCACTACCATATTCTAATGAGATAAAATGATTCCCAGAGCCGAGTGTGCCAAGCTGTTTGCGAGCTAAATTAAATTCAGCTTTTATTACTGGCAAATCTGGTGCCGCACTAAATCCAACCCATTGCTGATAATCATCATGGCGATTAGTACCGACTGGCACATCCTTACGAATGTCGTTCATTATAGACTTTCTTGTTTCCCTATCTATCTCTGTTTTGATATTGGTTTTTACCACAATAACACCACATGAAATGTCACTACCAACGGCATTCGGAATTACCACATCTTTCGCCGCCATAACACCACCGATGGGCATACCAAAACCCAAATGACAGTCCGCCATGAGTGCTATGTGATGATATGCAAATGGTAATAGCGATAAATTAATAGCTTGTGCCATTGCATTCGGTTCAACATACTCACACCATGATTTAATTGGTATTTTTTGTTTTGCATCAACCCATTCCATTTTACCCCCTTTATGGTTTAATCATCTCAAGCATTAGATCAATCCTGATTTCAAGTGTTTCCAATCTTTCAAAAATGACATCCTCTGGTTTTATTATATTTACGTTCTGAAACACATTGCGTTATGTTTCGATTTCCTCGAACGGTGCATTGGTTGTTGCTGGTGTCGGCATTTATTCGCACATCCCTCCTACGTACTGTTTCGGTGTATGGCTTCTTAAAATACCGCTGATTAAAGAATATATATTATCTTCTTCAATCTCTTTTCGTTTCCTCTGTGCCCGGTTCATCTTCCGGTGCGATGCGCTCTTGTGACACAGCGGCAATGGGCGGATTTTCGTGATGGTTGTAACTTCAGAGTTCCACATTATAAATGTCCTTTTAATCCACATTATCCCCAATGATTTCATGCCATGTATTATGACAATGATTACACCATCTTAGCATTAAATCTCTCGTAAAAGTGTGTACTTCATAACATATTGGCAATCTTGTTGTTGTATGCGCCGGTATACACCTATCTATCACTCCGGCAGAGTCACATTTTGGACATGAATTGTTTCTTTTATATGTGTTAAGCGTTTTATAATATTCGTCATCACTACATAGGCTTTCATATATTTCAATTATTTTTTTGATGAATTTATTCATTTGTTTTCTCCTCGCATTATATGTTTACCTGTTCGGCATTGAGTATTCCCTGTCTCTATTTGCCCATAATCAGCACAAGGCGTATCTTTAAACCATGAATAATGATGAATTGCGCATTTATATGAGCCTACCTTGTCACCTTTCAGATGTTTGCATGGTGTACCATTGCCTTTATAAACAATTATATTGCCGTCTTGTATTCCTTTTTCTGGATCGTCTACAACTGGTACCAATAAATGTTTACAACAATAACCACATCTTAGGCATATCATTATTGTAGACTCCCCATGAATTCCCGGTATTCCTTCGCTGTCTGAGGTTGCCAAATCTCCCACAGCTTTATTTCCCACCGAGGTGTATGCGCCGTGTATACTTTGTATGGCTTATAATAGCCACATATATAGGAATCATTGGCAAAGTACCCACATTTTTGCATACAATCTTCAATGCATTTAAAAAAATTAGAGAGATCACCAGAACGTGAAGCGGTTGGCAATAATACTCTCCTTGCGGCGGCATCCTTTTTCCACGGCGACCATGACTCCGGTATTGGTAGATAAACGATTATTGACATTACCATAGCGCCTGTCATCGGCTTGTCTGGCTTATGTTGCTCAAGCAACGGCATTAATTCTTTCTCATAACCTGCCTGCTTGGTAGATTTATGAACCATTGATGTATATACT
>SDBS01000191.1_pt1 | contig 53053 bp, 43 predicted proteins | sample 2277091 | NCBI WGS metagenome assembly SDBS01 (sample SAMN10404972, study PRJNA504765) | marine sediment metagenome | isolation source: marine sediment core GS10_PC15, 163 cmbsf | place: Arctic Ocean: Southern Knipovich Ridge | collected 2010 | reverse complement strand
CTCGCGGCGGCGTAGGCATCAAGATGTTCGTAATCCGGCCGTTCCCAGAAGTGGCGCGGCTTGAAACCCTCACTCCGATCCACTTTGAGCGGTGCCCCCTCCAGATCGACTGATTCAATCGCCAGATCCCGGTGCAGCAGAAGGCGCAGGGGACTTGCGGGGTCGGGAGGATGGGCAAGCTCGATACGGTCGGTCACCTCGAGACGGCTGTCTGCGGGCTGGATAATGGCCCGGATGTCATGGTGGATGATGGGCCAGTTCCGGGCGCCCTGCTGAGCCGGGGCCGAGCCCAGGTCAACGGTGAGCGAGATCAGGCACAGCACGATCACCGCGGCAACCGTTTTCACCGGCCTCCACGGTGTTGGGAATCGAGATCTGTCTGATGGCAGCATATTACTTACCTCGCAGCAATCCTGGATGGGCTGAAATAACTCAGAATTCTATGGCAACGCTTTGAATCATAACAGATTTCGATCAACTTAGAAAAGTCCGCGCTGAGACGATCCAATCGTGCGTCAGTCCCGACTCGACTCCTGTACTATGAGACGTGGTGCAAGGACATGCAGATTGTCGCCCGTTGAGGGCAGTGGCAGTACCTGTTGCAACAGGTCGCTTGTCCGCTTGAATTCCTGGCACACATCCCGGCTCAAGCGGCCGTTATAGCGATAGGAGAGGTTCGATGCCAGGGTAACGAAGGGATGCTGCCTCTTCCAGAGATTGCGTGCCACTCGGCGCAGAATTCCTCGCATCGAATAGAACTTGTGGACACAGGAATTCATCTCGTCGAGGATCTCATCCTGTGTGAAATTTTTATAACGCCCCACGGGTAGTGACAGCGTGAAGTACTTCCAGTCCTCGGGGAACCGGGTTGAGACAATCCGTCCTTCCTTCTCCATCTTATCCCAGAGGACTGTCCCGGGCAATGGCGTCAGGAACAGCACGTTCAGGATATCCACGCCGTACTGATTGGCCGTATCGGCGATATTCAGACCGATGCCCTGCCGATCGACGTCCAGGCCCATGATAAACGAGCCGGCAACGGCGATACCGTGGCGCTGGATCCGGCGTACCGAAGCTCTGAAATCGCGGTCTTTCTGAATATTGTAGTTCTTGTGCACCTCGGCCAGCCCCTCATCGGTAGTTGTTTCGAATCCGATGAAAGCGCCTATACACCCTGCCCGACTGGCCAGTCGGAGCAGCTCGTCATCATCAGCCATATTGATCGTCGCCTGGCAGACCCACTTCTTGCCGAGATCTGCCTCTATCATCGCCCGAAACAGATCTTTTGCCCGGGCGATATGATCCTGACGAGTGCCGATCAGGTTGTCGTCTACGACAAGTACGAGTTTCTCTCTGATCAGCTTGAACTCTGCTACGACTTCCTCGTTCGAGCGGCGCCTGTACTTCCTTCCGTTGAACGGGCTGACGCTGCAGAAACTGCAGTTGAGCGGACACCCGCGCGTGGTTTGAATGGCCCCGAACTTATAGCCGGTCGGCAGGAGATCGTGACGGGCCGGCGGAGTCTTATCCATTTCTTCATGACCGCCGGCGTATAACGGCCTCAAGGCGCCGCGAGCTGCATCTTCCAGCACCTGTGCCCAGACGCTCTCGGCCTCGCCAGTCACCACGACATCCACTCGTTTCGCTGCTTCTTCCCGGCGCATGGTGGCGTGGATCCCACCCATCACAACGGGCACTCCCCGGCTGCGAAACAATGCGGCCACCTCATACGCCCGCGGCGCCTGAGATGTGAACGCGGTCACACCCACCAGGTCCGGTCGAGGCATCAGCGAATAGTCGGGTGTGTCCACATTCTCATCAACCACCGTGATCTCCCACTCCGGCGGGGTAAGTCCGGCCAGCACAAGGAGTCCAAGCGGCTTCCACAGGCGGTACTTGTTCCAGTAGTTGCTCTTTTTGTTGACATTCACCAGCGGATTGCGCGGGTTGATGAGAAGCAGGCGCATGCACCCTCCTAGGGCGGCAATATCAGGTTATCGTTTTACGAGCGTGACTCGATTATCGTGATGAACTGCAAATACCAGGATATTTCAACAGATCTGATTCTCTTGCCATACAGATTCTCGGATGAATCTAACTCAAATGTTGTCCATATACCAGTCTAATTATCGGTGTACGATAGACCCGGTCCTCTCCAGCCGTCAATCGATATAAACAAACTTCGGCGGATCGAAACCGTTGAACCGTGTCGATACCGAATAGGTGTAGGCACCCATGCTTCCCACGATAAGCAGGTCGTCGACATGTGTCTCAGAAAGCTCAACCTCGCTGATCTCACCATCCACGTTCCTCGAGAACACGTCTATAGAGTCACAAGTAGGCCCCGCCAGAACATAGCTCATCATCCTGCCGGAAGTGCTGGTCCTCAGCGGGTATTTCATCCTGTACAACAGTACATCCAGGAAACTTCCGTAGGTGCCGTCATCGAAATAGAGCCAGTTCCTGCCCCCGCGCACAGATTCGGAGATGACTTTGGTGACAAGGATCACGGCATCGCCCACTATACTGCGACCAGGTTCGGCAACCAGCATGACTTCATCCCCGAAAAGGCTCCTGTAATGATCGACGATAGTCTTGCACATATCTTCCAGGTCGATGTTCTCATTAATATATCTCACTGGGAAACCACCGCCGATGTCGATCATATCCAGTTTTATATCTTCCTTTCTGGCAAGATCGAAAATAAGCCTGGTTGAATCGAGCGCCTCCACGTAACGCCTGACGTCGAGACACTGGCTGCCTACATGAAAACTGATCCCCCTTGGTTTCAGGCCCCGGTCACGGGCCGCGAGCAGCAGGGGGACGGCCTCCTCGACCCTCGCTCCGAATTTTTTGCTGAGATGCGCAACGCTTCCCTCATTCGACACGGCGATCCTGAGATGGACATTTGAACCAGGCGCGTGTCTGCCGATCTGATGGATCTCCGATAAGTTGTCATATGTGAAGTCATCGAGGCCTATGTCGTATGCGGAAGCAATATGTTTCGGATCTTTCACAGTGTCGGCAAAGATCAGATCATCCCTGGCGTTGGCTCCTGCCTTGATGGCGCTCAGAATCTCTCCTTTTGACGCTACATCAAAACCAGCGCCGATTCCGGCCAGTGTCTTCAGTATCTGCTCGTGTGGATTCGCCTTCACCGCATAGTAGAGTTTCACGGCAGGAAGCGCTTTATCGAGAAGCTGGAAATTATCTATGATCTTCTTTTTACTTACGATGTAAAGAGGTGTGCCGTGCTGCTCGACCAGTTGCTCGATTGTCGCCAGTGAAAGATCAAACGGATTCACGGTATCACCCCTGTCCCTGAGAGCAGTTCCAGTAATATCTCTTTTGTATTACATAAGGGGAATAATCGGCCGTGTACAGAATAATTAAGGGAGGGAAGCACAAAATATGGCGCCCCCAACGGGATTCGAACCCGTGTTGCCGCCGTGAAAGGGCAGTGTCCTAGACCTGGCTAGACGATGGGGACGCTCTGATGCGTGCGGATAGTATTTTCTGACTACGGGAATCTAGCAACGAGGAGGAGCCAAGTCAAATGAAAAAAAGGCTTCAATCATCGAACAGTGACAGCTGGCCATCGTCTTCATTCTTCGGCTTTGCCGTCTCCGTGTGCGGACGGAAAAACTCCCCTGCCCTGGCATGTTCGTCATAGAAAGCCAGCACCTCTTCCCTCTCCTCCTTCCTGCCCCGCCCGAATGAGTCGAAGAGGCCGCATTCAGCCATGTTCAGGGCTGTTTCCATCGCCAACCTGCCGCTGAGTCTCCCCAGAAGGTCCTCAAGCGATTTGTAGGCACCGGCTGTCCTCTCTTCCAGCACCGTCTCGATCTCTTCCCCTGTCATATCGCAGGCTTCGGACATCGGCGCCCTGATCGCTTCATTCTCGGAGATAAAACCGGGGCCGCTGAAGTTGACGTCAGGAGGAAATACCCTGGGGCCTTTGAGTTCCAGGTAGTCGAGGTATCGTTTCTTTCTGTCCCGTACATCCCCGGTAGAATCCAGAAGGGCGGCAAAATACTCCACCGGGTGGTGGGTCTTGAGGAATGCCGTCCTGTAGCTGATATACGCCTGAGTACAGCTGAACGCCTTGTCGAATGTGAACCCCATGTTATGCAGCAGATAGTCGAATATCTTCTGCGAATCTGCTTCGTCGATGTCCCTGTCCATGGCGCCGCGTATAAACATAAGCCTCGCCGACTGCAGGTCGGAGGCTTCCTTCGCCATGAGCGCCCTCTCGACGAAAACCGCGTCCTGGCCTATAAGTCCGGCCGATCCGAGGAGAATCTCCCTGACCTGTTCCTTGTAGAGGAGCAGACCCCGGGTCATTTCAAGCGGTCCGGCCAGTGAATGATGCGGCAGGTACACCTTTCCCTTCTTGTCGGCGTTCTCGACATACTTCTGCCAGAGCCTCCCTTCCAGCGGCGCTGGTCTGTATAAAGAGATCACATTGACCAGATCGTCGAATCCGCCCGGCTTTATCGTCATGAGCAGGTCACGGATCCCTCTGCTCTCGAGCAGGTAGACGCCGGCCGTATTCCCCTTATCTATCATTTCAAAGGTGCTGACGTCGTTGAGATCCCGGGGTTTCCATTCTTCCTGTTTTTCGTTGTTTCTTTCGGATTCCGGCATTCTTATCCTCGCCACTGTATCCGCCAGGGCCGAGAGAAAATGGGACTGCTGCACGGCAAGCATCCATCCTCCATGTGCAGCGACTGCCTCGGTTTCAAGCATGAGGAATTCTTCGCCGCCGTCACCCCTGACCGATGAGACCTTCTTTTCCGACCCTGGAGGCAGCACGACTATTCGCGACGTATTATGAATGAAATGAGAGACACGCCCATGAAGTGAAGCAGCGGAATGCAGTACCTTCCGAACAGTTTTATCCGAATTGTATATGTGAGAGAGATTTTCTGAACTCTCCAGGATATCAGCAAGTCCGCCTCGTTTCCTTGCCGAGGCGATCGATTGCAGGATATCTTCTGTCAGAGATTCTCCGATCTCGAATTTTTCACAGAGATCCTTTACGAGAGTCGTAAATGACGAATCCTCCCTCTGCAGCTGGAATCTGAAACGGTATCCGGGAAGAAGATCCTCCAATATGCGCATGAACCTCTCACGCGGCCCTTTCGACCTGAGAAGGTCAACGACTGGCGGCACCCCCGGCGCTGGTGCTCCGAAAGATTCGAATACCAGCCCGTGATCGGCAGGATTCAGCGGCACAATACCGAGCAGGTAGGCGATAACGCTTTCACAGAGATCACTCCCTACCAGCTCGATCCATTCACCACCGTGTCTGCATCTCCGGAAGAGCTTCTCAAGGAAGAGCAGAAATCCTGATACCTCCTCGACCGATGCCTGCTCGAGTTCGCTCATCATCCTGTTCTTCAGATCGAAGGGAGTGCCCTTTCCGGCTGTGTGAAACTCGAGGATAAAGTGTCTGTTGCATTTCTCCGACAGGGTTACGTCCTCAGCTGGATCATCGCTGAACGAAATAGTCGTTCCATCTATCAGGTCGACCCGGCACCTTTCCGCAATCTCTCCCGATGCCTCCAGTGCTTCCTCCAGGAAGTAGAAATACGTCTCGAGATCTTTCCCGCTCTTGAGAAAATACTCGGAACAGGTCTCGGGAGTCTCCTCCTTTCCCTTGTTTCCCGCCAGCTTACGCAGGACCTCGTAATATACGGAATCGTCCTTTTTGATATACCTGTCGTTATTAGTCACGACCATGGGGATCCCGAGCTTTTTCGACAGGAGGATCGTCTTGTCGAGGACAAGCTGTTCATGTTCGTTATTGTGGGTCATTATCTCGAGATAGAGGTTACCTTCGCCATATATCTCCCGCAGTCTCTCGACTGCTTCCCTCTCCATCGCAAGATTCCCGTGCAGAACAGCCTGGTTCACCTCGCCGCGAATGCAGCCGGACATGACGATGATACCTTTACTGAGATCTGAGAGTTCCTCCACTGTTATGTGCGGTGGGCCGTCCTTTTCGTGATGCAGGCTGACCATCCTGGTCAGATTAGCGTATCCGATATTATTTTCGGCGAGAAGAGTGAGGTGGAACACGCCATCGTGCCCGGTAAGCGAAAGATGCTGTACTTCAGCTCCGAGGACCGGCCTGATCCCCTTTGCACCCGCTTCCCTGCATAACTCGTAGTGTCCATAAGTGTTCCATTGATCCGTAAGTGCAATTGCCGGCATACCGAGAAATGCGGCGCGCTCCACGATCTCGGACGCCGTCATCATCCCTGTTCCGGGACTGTTTGTGCTGTGCACGTGAAGTGGGATATAAGGCAAATACGCCTCCCGGCGATTATTTCATCCTGTCGGCTCAGATGGTCCCTCCTTCGATTTTGATTGACCGGAGACGTCTAATCAATATAAAAATTATACGAATAACGGCTTTGCTCCAATATTGTGACAGCCAGGAAGTGTCATTTAACATTTACATCCGGAACTATTCGGAACCGGAGGACGATCATGGCGGATGATAATGGCAGGATGGATAAGCTCGAGGCCGAGAATGAGCGGTTGAAGAACGCGGTCGAGGAACTGTCAATAATCAACGACATCTCTACGGCGATCAATTCCACACTTTCCCTCGAAAAGATCATCGAGCTGATCGTCCAGAAATGCATCAAGCATATGAAGGTCGAGCAGGGAACCGTCACACTGCTCGAGAACGGGGGGCAGGACAACCAGTTCAAGACTATTATGCGAGGGGCCGACCAGAGCAGCGGCTATATGCCCTTCCACCTCGACACACAGATCACAGGCTGGATGCTGAAGAACAAGAAACCGCTGATCATCGAGGACCTCGACAGCGATGATCGGTTCAGGACGCTGGAATCCGAGGATAACCCGATCAAGACCCTTCTCAGCGTGCCTCTCATCCTCAAGGGACGGATCATCGGATCGCTCAATGTCTTCAACAAGCATGGAGGCATCAAATTCTCCGAGACCGACAAACGCCTCCTCTGCATCATCTCGACGCAGTCCGCCCAGGTCATCGAAAACGCGAGACTGTACGAAGAGGAGCAGTCCCTGATGAGGATGCAGGAAGAGATGAAGATAGCTTACAATATTCAGATGGGCCTTCTCCCCAAAGACGCGCCGATGATCGAAGGGTATGACGTGGCAGGCAGGAGCATGCCGGCGAAATCTGTAGGCGGCGACTACTTCGACCTCATCCGCCTTTGCGACGGGAGACTCTTCTTCTGCCTCGGCGATATCTCGGGTAAGGGTATGCCCGCGGCACTGCTGATGTCGAACATGCTCGCGACTCTCCGCGGCCAGAATCTCGATCTTACAAGCCCAGGACCTATACTGAATCACTCCAACGAGCACATGTTCAGAAATACCGATCCGGAGCGCTTCTCCACCCTCTTCCTCGGTGTACTCGACCCCGGAAGCTCCGAACTGATCTACAGTAACGCCGGACACAACCTTCCCTTCATCGTGAGAGGCTCTGGTCCTGTCGAGAGGCTTGAAACAGGTAATCTCGTTCTCGGCGCGATCGAGGATGTCACTTACACAGAAGATCTGGTCAAGCTGGATAAAGGTGACACCCTCGTGGTCTTCTCTGACGGGATAAGCGAGGCGATCAATCCCGACGAAGAGGAATTCGGTGAGGATCTCCTACCCGAAATAATATCGGCGAACAGAGACGCCTCCGCCATGAGCCTGATCGACACCATTATTGACGAGGTTATCAGGTTCGCCGGGAAGGCCCCTCAGAGAGACGATATGACCATGGTCATCATCAAGTGTACAGGAACCTGAGTCCACATTGCCTTGAAAATAACCGGGTTTTTCGGTATCATAATATCGGCGGCAAGCAGAATACAGCGATTCCTGACAACTGAACCTTAGCCCTGATTCGTGAGAAGATGATCGGCGAGACCGTATATCATTACAGGATCCTCGACAAGATCGGCGAGGGCGGAATGGGAGTGGTCTACCGGGCGGAGGATATAAACCTTCGCAGGACCGTCGCTCTGAAGTTCCTCTCCGCTTCCTCCGTGACAAGCGGTTCGACACGCGAACGGATCATGAAAGAGGCCCGGGCGGCTGCTTCTCTTGATCATCAGAACATCTGCGCCATCCACGAAGTGGAAGAGTTCGACGATAAACTCTTTATTGTCATGGCGTACTGCAAGGGAAAGACTCTGGGTACCCTTATCAGGGACGAGAGACCAGGACTTGAGAGATCACTCTCCATCCTGATACAGATCGCCGATGGACTCTGTGCCGCGCACGAAGCAGGAATCATCCACCGTGACATCAAGCCGGCGAATGTGATCGTTTCCGACAAGGGCAAGGTCAAGATAATGGACTTCGGGCTGGCCAAGCAGTCCGGGGCTGAGACCAGGAGCATGACGATGGCGGGAGCTGGAACGCTCGCGTACATGTCCCCGGAACAGGTCCGCGGCGACAATGTCGATCCCAAGTCTGATATCTGGTCACTCGGCGTGTTGATGTACCAGATGATAACAGGAACGCGCCCGTTCGAGGGAGATTACGATGCCTCAGTTCTCTACAGCATAGTAAATGACAAGCATGTGCCTGCCGCCGAAGTAGATGATGCAATACCCCCGGAAATCGGCGCCATAATCGAACATACACTTGAGAAAGCACCTGATGACAGATACGAATCCATGGAGATTTTACGTGAGGACCTTGTTCAGGTTCGTAATTTTCTTTTCGGGAAACCGGAAACAGTCACGACAAGGACAGGATTCTTTACAGCCGGCAAACATATTTTCGGTTGGAAGGTCACTTCCCTCCTGGCTCTTGCCGTATCTGTCCTGCTGATCTTTATTATAATCCGTTACATTCTCATCGGAACAGATACTTCAAAATCAGGATCAACTGAGACAGAAATGACCGAGGATAATAAATCCCCGGATCCCGGAAAACTCAATAAGGCTGACGTTCTGTATACCCGTGGAACAGAATTATACCATTCCGGCAACCAGACCAAAGGTATCCTCCTGATAGAAGATGCACTCGTAATCAATCCCGAACACTTCGATGCGCTCAAGACACTGGCAGTATTCTATGACTGGGGCGGAGATTATGAGAAGGCTGCGAGATATATCCTACGGGCCAAGAATATTGCCAAAAGGAGCGGAAATACGGCGGATTACGCGATATGCACAATTATCCAGGCAAAGGTCCTTCACAACTGGGACCTCGCCCTGAAATTATTCGGCGAATACTATAATGACAATCCAGATGCTGCCAGCACACAGATAGAGATCGGTTATATCCTCTCAAGATATGTGGGCGACAACAAGGGTGCCCTTGAACACTACGCTCTCTTTTTCGAGGTCGATCCTGGCAATAAGACGGGCAGACATGCACAGGTATACAACTACACAGGAACGGCAAGGCTATATTCCGGAGATTTCGACAAGGCGATCGAGGCCTTCAAACACTACCAGAAGCTGCTCCCCGATTCTCCCGATCCGGTTTCGAGCCTTGCGGGAGCTTACCTGTTCGCTGGTGATTATAAAGAGGCTTACAGACTCTATTCTACCCTCCTGCAGCTCGACGATCCGGCATACACGGTTCACGCGGGACTCGGAAGGACATGCAGTGAAACGGGACGCATTCGAGAAGCCAACGAACATTTTAACCGCTATCTCGGTTCGGTGACCTTCAGAGGACAGAAAGTACACGGCCACCTCCAAATCGCCCAAAACTACCTGATGCAGAAGAATGGAGATTCTTTCGACAGAGAAATGAAAAGAATCGACAATATCGATCCTCAAGCTGCACAGGCATGCTGGCTCAGAGGCGTCAGATTCATTACGCTGGATAAAGATATCCAACGAGCCCGCAGCCAGTTCAGTCGTCTGAATGCACTGATGGAAAAACCTTTCGTCTTTGAAGAAACCTCGCGGCACGAACATCTCCGGGGGTTGATCCTGCTTTCCGAAGGGAGAACGCTGGGAGCTCTCGAAGCTCTCAAGGAGGCGGTCAGAAAGTCTCCACGGGATTTCCTGTTCTTCGGCAGGGAATACGCTCGAATCCTTCTCCAGGTGGGCAATACGGATGAGGCCATAGCCGAATGCCTCCGCCTCGCAGATTATAATCCAAACGATCCTCAATTATTGATGATCCTATGCAGAGCAAAATCAATAACCGGAGATATGGTCTCAGCAAAGGAGTACTATGAAAGGACACTTGAAGTCCTCGCCGAAGCCGACGATGACTTTGTACCACTGACAGAGTTCAAGAAGGAATTCGAGGAACTGGAGAATATCTGACTTCATACCGGAGGTGTTCACTATGACAATAGAAATAGAGAGATTTCCTTATCCATTCAACGATGACAATGAAGAAAAATCCGACGTGAAAGGATGGGTTGTTTCCGTTGCATCACTGGGAAGAGTAATTGATACGCCGGTTGCTCAGAATGAAGGTATCTGGATGTCCGTCAGGGACAAGGAGACCGGCGAATACATCGATCCTGAGCGGTTCGGGCTATTCATTCGTTACAAGAAAGAAGCGGTGGCCTCTGAGGAGGACTCGACTGTATTCATATGGTACGGTGGCGATCCCGAGATCAAAGAAGAGGACGGTGACGGCTGGTTCGACGACTTCCCTCCGATTCCTCCTGGTCCCTGATATCAAAGGAGATGATGTGAAGAAATTTGTTCCCGTCCTGACGATCCTGCTCAGTGTTGCGCTGTTCACATTCTGCGCCGAGGATCCGGCCGGTCCAGGCGACGGAGACGACGACCCTGTTTCGCCTTACAGCGGCATGTTTCAGATCGAGAGTGAACTTGTTACCAACAACTGCGCGGCCCCGGTTCCCCCTTCAGCCATGACGATGATCGTGATCGAAGGCGATTCCATGCTGTTCGGCGGATTTCCCGGTGACTGGGACGAAGCAACGCTCACGGGGACCGGAGATACGCCTGAATACACAGTTCCGGTAATCCCCCCTGACTGCTACGCGTATTACATTGTCGTCTATGATATCACATACATCAATGCCGACAGTTTCAGCGGGACATATGGATCCGATTTCAGAAAAGATCCCGAATGTACAAATCCAGCCCCATGCGCGTTCCGGTACAATATAACCGGTTCGCGATAGCGTCGGGCTCTACGGCGACGGCATCGAATCAGCGTCGCCCAGAAGCAGAGCATTGAAGAGAAGCTTGTAGGTAACGGGCGTTGCCGCACGGAACTGCGGGTTGAACCCGAAGAGTACCAGCTGCCCGTCTCCTTTCCGCAGCCCGATCACGGCGTTCCGGTCGCTGACTTCCTTCCCCTTCCCGACATATCCGCTGCGAAGGATATCCTTCCCCGGGCATTTCGCTATGACCCTGCGGTCCATATCGAAGCGCGGCACCGATGTCCTGAACGCCGTCCCCTTTCTCAGCAGAACACCGGTCTCCTCGCGCATCCCCCACGTGAGGGGATGTCCGGTGGTGAGCTTGACGCGGAGCATCGCTCCAGGGCAGTAGAAGCCGTCCTTCTTAAGCTGCTCGGACAGGTTTGTGAACGGCAGGTTGAATTCCTCTTTCTCGTCCTTCCCCCTGGGTATACCGAGCGTTCCCGCGAAGAGCTCGGTCGACCCGCCCCAGGCCACGATCAGCCCGCCCTTGTCGAGATAGTCCATCAGCTTCTCCATACCCTTCTTTCCCATCCCCTTTGCGTACTCGGGCGGATAGCTGCTCGAGTAATACTCTCCCCTTCGTTTCCACTTCCCGCTCATCAGCAGGTCCTTGTTGTTATTGGGGAAAAGTATCACATCATATTTTTTCGCAAGATCCGATTTCTCGAAATCACCGGGCCTGAGGACATCGAACGGTATGTTATACGAATCGAAGATGTATCTCGTCCAACCGGCGTCCATGTCATGGAACCATGTCTCGACGAGGGCGATCCTGGGAGTCACGACCTTTATAATATCTTCAGCGGGAATACCCTTGAGCGGATCCCCGCTTGTAAAAAACGGTGTTACCGCCAGCGAGGAAACCAGATCCGTAAAGTCTTTGTCTTTTTTGACGCTTCCGGAGATCACGAACGAACCTGCTTCGAAGCTCCGTCCCTCGATCATCACGGCGGCTGCAATCCTGCGAACAGTCAACTTTTTACCGAGGGCAGTGAAAACTGCCTTGAAGCTCTCATTATCGCCCGCCGCGAAAACTGCCCCGCCGCAGTCCTCAGGAAGGCCAGACCTGTAGAATCCGCCGTTTTCAACAGGAGAAAGAGCCGATTCCAGTTCCTTCGAACGTATCTTGATCTCATACGAATCTATGCCCCTGTGGAGGGGCAGCGACCAGCTCGTTATGTCGTACGGCCTGATAGCCTCTCCATTCGGTGTGTAATGCCTCAACGGGAAGACCTGGCGCTCCAGGACCTCCTTGGCAAAGGCGCGATAAGGCTGGGCCATCGAGACCACGATATCGCCCTTCACGAATCCTTTATCTCCCACCTTCACATCTTCGGAAAGCTTCGAGACAAGGACGCCGTGCTCGAGAAGCAGATCGACCAGGCCGGCGAGTTCGGAGCGATCGTTCTGCTTCAGTGGCATAACGTAATAGTAAGGCGCTTGGGTCCTGCCACGTTCCACCTCTCGCCTGCATAGATCGTTTCTGAATGTCAGTATATCTTTCCTGTGTCTCGATGAAGTCTTGATGATCGACTTTGTTGAAGAGATCTCGTAATCGACGATATCGGAGAGTCGCCACCAGCCGCCCGGCCAGGGCAACGGCATGTTTATGCTCTTTTTGTATTCGGAGAGCCCTTTCCCGTGGACGCCGAGCTCATTAGGCTCGATGTAGATCGGAGTCGCGTACCTGACACTGGCGGCTTCAGTGAGGAAGCTTATTACGTTCTTCCAGTTGCATGTACCTGTCGAACCCGGCCAGTATTCGTCGAAGAGATAGTGCTGAGCCACTCCTGACTGACCGGCCTTCGTCATGTCCTTGATCATGTTCATCCCGAACAGGCCCATCCAGTTCCATATCCCCGCATCGATATTCTCGGCGATAGGATCGTGGTTCGGAGGCACGAAATACCTCACTCCTGTTGACCCCATCTGGTGCTTCTCGACCATGACCTGCGGGTACCATATCGTGCTGTATATCGCCGCTACGACCTTCGTGTCGCTCTGGCTCAGGATGACAAAATCACGGTTGTTATCATGTCCGACATATTTATGATAAAGACCGGGCATCGATGCGCCGTCGTATTTTGTCCCGTGGTATTTTCTGTAGTGTTCGACGGTCATATCCATGCCGTCAGGGTTGTGGCACGGCGTAGCCATGTAGACCACATCGTCCAGCCACTGTAGAACCTCCGGGTCATCGCTCGTCGCGAGATCGTGCGCGATGATCGGCAGCGCCTGCGAGGGACCGACTTCTCCTGAATGCATCGATAATGTCGCGAGGAAAAAGACCCGGCCCTTTTCGATGAGGGCTTCCCTCTCACTCTCGGGGATGGAAGGATCCAAAGCAAGCTTCTCGTTGATCTTTCTCAACTCTTCTACTCTGGAAATATTTTCCTCAGATGAGGCCAGCAGGATATACATCTTCCTGCCCAGCGGTGATACGCCCTCTTCTTTCAGAAGAATGCGAGGTGATGCCTCATCAAGCATCTTGAGGTATTCGATAAGCTGGGGGTAGTCGATCAGTTTTCCGTCAGCCCCAGGTCTGAACCCGAAGTGTTTTTCCGGTGATACTATCTCCGCGGATGCTCCCGCGATCGCAGTACTGAAAACAGACAGGATCAATGCAAGTATGGCTGTTGCTAAAGTAGACTTTCTCAATCTGATCTCCCTTTCCGGCCGCATTTTGTATCGGCAGACGGCCTGTCAGAGGATGGTGGCAGGTGTTCCGCAGAATCTAGCACAGAAGCGCCTGTTCTTTCACCCCAAAACAGGGACCCTGAAATAAATTGACGATAAATACCCATAATCGTCATAATCTGTCATCGTTGGGAAATAAGACACAACCGAAAGGACTGGGGAATGAGCGGACCTCTATGGAAACCTTCCAATGACAGGATCAGGAACACGAACATGTACAGGTTCATGACAACGGTCAATGAACGGTATGGCACATCGTTTGAGGTGTACGACGAGCTCTGGCAGTGGTCGGTCGACAACATACCTGAACTATGGGCAACACTGTGGGATTTTATGGATATCATCCACTCGAGGAAGTACGACTCGGTCCTGGAGGACGGGGACAGGATGCCCGGTTCGAAATGGTTTCCAGGAGCCGAACTTAATTTTGCGGAGAACCTCCTGAGGTACAGGGATGATCGACAGGCAATCATATTCCGGAGCGAGAAGAACTGTGACGTGACACTCACATATGCTGAACTCTATGACAGGGTCGCGAGGCTCGCCCGCTCGATGAGAGCTATGGGTATAACGCGCGGAGACCGCATCGCCGGGTTCATGCCCAATATGCCCGAGGCGATAATTGCGATGCTCGCCTCCGCGAGCATCGGTGCCCTTTGGTCATCATGCTCCCCTGACTTCGGGATAAAGGGCGTCCTTGACAGGTTCGGGCAGATCGAACCTAGGATTATCTTTACAGCCAACGGATACTCGTACAATGGCAGGCTGTTCAACTCTGTCGAGAGAATATCGGAGATTCTCAAGGACCTCCCCTCGGTCGAGAAAGTGATAGTCGTTCCCTTTACGGAAGAAAGCCCGGACATCTCGTCAGTATCGAATGCCGTGATGCTCGACGATTTTGCATCGGACAAAGAGGGGCTGGAGATAGATTTCGAGCAGCTCCCTTTTGAGCATCCCCTCTACATAATGTACTCATCCGGAACAACCGGCCTGCCCAAATGTATGGTTCAGAGCGCCGGCGGGATCCTCATCCATCATATGAAGGAGCTGGCCCTCCATACAGACGTTAAACGGGAGGACAGGATATTCTACTTCTCCACGTGCGGCTGGATGATGTGGAACTGGCTTACCAGTTCTCTCTCTCTCGGAGCCACTGTCATCCTCTTCGATGGGTCGCCCTTCTTTCCAAAGCCGGATGCGCTGTTCAGACTCGCCGAAGATATCGGAATGACGATCTTCGGAACGAGTGCGAGATATATCACAGCGCTGGAGAAGGTCGGGCTCAAACCGGTAAATGATTTTGACCTTTCCCCTCTGAAGGCGATGCTTTCCACTGGCTCGCCCCTGCACGCCAGTGAGTTCGAGTATGTATACCGGGAGATCAAGGAGGATCTCTGCCTCTCATCGATATCGGGAGGTACGGATCTGAACGGCTGCTTCGCCGCAGGCAACCCCATGGGTGCGGTCTGGCCGGGCGAGCTCCAGTGCAGGTGCCTGGGCATGAACGTCCACGCCTACGACATCCACGGCAATTCCGTAACAGGCGAACAGGGTGAGCTGGTCTGCATTTCGCCCTTCCCGTCGATGCCGATCTACTTCTGGAACGATCCGGATGGCGAGAAGTATCACAGGGCCTATTTTGATGAGTTCCCCGGAGTATGGCGGCACGGTGATTTCATCGAGATCACAGAGCATAACGGTGTAATAGTCTACGGACGATCTGACGCGACCCTCAATCCCGGCGGAGTACGCATCGGTACAGCTGAGATATACAGACAGATGGCTGCGATCGAGGAAGTGGCCGACAGTCTCGTGATCGGTCAGGAATGGAAGGAGGATGTGAGAGTAATCCTCTTCGTTAAGATGGCAGAAGACGCGGAGCTTACCGAAGCGATTCAGGACAAAATCCGGAAAACGATCAGAAAGAACGCTTCTCCACGGCATGTCCCCGGTAAGATCATCCCTATCGGCGACATCCCCTACACTATCAACATGAAGAAGGTAGAACTTGCCGTAAAGAAAATCATACACGGGAAAGAGGTCCGCAACCAGGATGCCCTGAAGAATCCTGAATCGCTCAAGCTCTTTGAGAACCTCCCGGAGCTCGACGAGGACTGATAACAGATTCCCCGGAAAAGAAATCGGGCTGCCGGAATGAAACCGGCAGCCCTTTCCTTGCAGGGACGGCACATTACCTGGAATTAACTTTAATTATTCGTCATAACATCCTATCAATCTGGAAATAACAATACGTTGTACCTCGGAAGTGCCTTCTCCGATAGTAAGAAGTTTGTAGTCCCGGTAGAACCTCTCTATGTCGTATTCCCTCATCAGGCCGTAGCCGCCGAATATCTGAACTGCCTCGTCGACAACACGTCCCATCGTCTCCGAGCAGTACAGTTTCGACATGGCGGCTTCTTTGGAGAACGGGAGCCCGGCATCCTTGAGGCGGCATGCCTTGTACAGAAGGTTGCGCGATGCCTCGATCGTGGTAGCCATATCGGCAAGCTTGAAGGCGTTTGCCTGAAATGTGCATATCTTCGCGCCGAACTGCTCCCTCTCCTTCGAATACTTCAACGCCAGCTCGAACGCGCCCTGTGCGCCGCCGAGTCCCATGGCCGCGATGGCAAGTCTCCCGTTGTCCAGCGTCTCGAGCATCTGGTGGAAGCCTTCCCCCCTGCCACCGAGGAGATTCTTCTCAGGAACGCGGCAGTTATCGAAGTAGAGCTCACCGGTATCGGAAGCCCGCCACATCATCTTGCCTGTCATCTTCTTTGCCTCGAATCCGGGAGTCCCGTTCGGAACGAGGATGCAGGACATCTCCTTCTTGCCATCAGGCCTCTTGCCCGAAACACACTGTACGGTGCATATCGCGGCAAGCTCACTGGTGGAATTCGTGATAAATATCTTGCTTCCGTTTATGATCCATTCGCCGTTCTTCAATTCTGCAGAGGTCTTGCTCGCACCCGCATCTGAACCGGCGTCAGCTTCAGTAAGCCCGAAGGAAGCGAGGATCTCGCCGCTGCAGAGTCTCGGAAGCCATTCCTGTTTCTGCTCATCGTTGCCGTAGTAGTGGATCGGCCCTATCCCGAGTGAATTTCCCGCTGCGACCGTAGCGGCCTGTGAACCGTCTATCCTGGCAAGTTCCTCTATTGCGATTATGTAGGAGAGATAACCCATACCCGAACCACCATGTTGTTCGGGTACGAAGATCCCGAACAGGCCCAGTTCAGCCATCTGGCGAGTCAACTCGACGGAGAACTCTTCCTTTTCGTCGAGTTCCTGAGCCTTGGGTCCGATCTCCTTCTCCGCGAATTCCCGTATGCTGTGCCGAAGCACCTTCTGTTCTTCACTCAATCCGAAATTGATTACCGCACCTCCGTGCTGCTGCGACTCCACTGATCAGCTTGTTTACCGTGGGAAATGCTATCAAAAGCACCGTTCAATGTCTATCTCATAAACACTTGAAGACAGCTTAAGGCAGTGTCAGGACTGGTTCCGGGAGTCTGAGAGAACGTCTTTGATCACGCGGCCCAGATCTTCAATCGTATAAGGCTTTGCCAGTTTCCCCGAGAAACCGAATTCAGCATACTCGGTCATCACCGCGTCATTGGCATATCCGCTGGAGACCACAGCCTTCACATCGGGATCGATACGTTTAAGCCTGGCAACCGTTTCCTTGCCGCCTGCACCGCTGTGAACAGTCAGATCCAGTATCACTACGTCGAATGGCCTTCCTTCGTCAGCAGACTGACAGAAGATCTCGATCGCCTTCGAACCGCTCTCAACGAGGACCACGTCATAGCCGAGCCTGCCGAGCGCGGCGCCTGTGCTGGTTCTCACATTTTCTTCATCGTCCACGAGCAGGATCTTTCCCGTCCCCACCAGATCGTCGAGCGAGGGCTCGCTGACCGCAGTACTGACTTCTCCTGGCGGTGGAGAAGATCCGTTGCCTGCGATATTCAACAGTTTCCATGCAAGGTTGCGAGCCTTCAGGGTGGCTTTCTCCATCTCCTCGAGATTGAACATCGTTCCACTTCCGGCTACGCTCTCGAGTTTCATGAGCGACACGTTGTTCAGGATCACAGTGAGCAGGTTATTGAAATCATGCGCTATTCCACCGGCCAGCACTTCAAGTCCGTCCCTGATGGCAAGTTCTCCCTCTAGAAGAGCTATCCTGCTACGTAGTTCATCGACCTGCCGTTCGCTGATCTCTGTCTTGCTGTTGGAATCACCGGTCGCCATAGATTATCCTCCGGCTCTGTCACCGATACTCTATTATTCTTATTTTGCAGCCTTGAAAAGGCACCGCTCGGATCACATACTACCCGCAGCGGTACATTTTGTCAATATTTGTTGACAGAATATTCCTCAGGCAGTTCTTCCTTTCTTTCGACCCAGGCGGCAGGGATATCAGAAACGAGGCAGACGGCGCCTCCCACGATAGCACATGTTGTATCCGTATCCCCGTACCCTGATGCCGTTGCCACCATCGCCTTCTCGAAGGAACCGGAGTAATGGGCGATGATCCAGATACAGAACGGCACTGTATCCTGAGAAGAGACCCTTTCGCCGGTTCCGAGGGTCTCAACAGCTCTTTGATAGTCCTCGGGATCTATTTCCTTAGCAGTTTCGATCCTGGAACGTGTCTCAGATTCAGGTACCAGGGCTGATACTTCGTTGATGAATCCCACTCCCGGGCTGGCTCCGGCATCAATGATCATCGACGTCGCGACTGCACTGGCGATCGCGCCGGCCCTTCCATCAGGATGAGCGTGGGTCACCAGAGCGGATTTATCCGCCTCCCTCGAGGCAGAAACAGGATCTCCGCTGAAAAAGGCTCCTATCGGGGCGGCCCTCATCGCGCCGCCGTTTCCCCAGGAACCCCCGTCGAAGAGCTTCGGCGATTCCGACTTCCAGTCCGCTCCCCCGTGGATCTTAGTGAGCAGCCGAGCCGCTCCACCGCCATATCCGCGCCATGGCTCGACAATGTATCTTTCTGCGTACCGCTTTGCAAGCCGGTCCATATCGATCTCGCCATCCATCATGAGTTCATCGACGATAGACAGGGCCATCATCGTATCATCCGTCCAGTTCCAGGGCGGCGGCGGAAGCCGTCCGCCTTCGAGGAGGGAAAATGCGTGATAAAAGAATTTCTCGCCGAAGGCATCTCCCACAGACAGCCCCTTCAGGGACTTGAGGGCAAGCGATACGTTCCCGTCATGTCTCGATCTCATATCTCATCACCGGTCTCGTTTCGGAGCGCCTGACTACTTCCCGGAACCCTGCTCTCAAATATGATACCGCCAGTCCGTGGAAGGCGAAAGCGTCGGGCATCTTCTTTTTCGGCTCTACCGGATATGCCTCTACCGTGCTGCCACCTTTCATTCGCACGAAATCCACCGCCGCGCTGATAAGGGCGCTCGATACACCCATGCCGCGGTAAGCTTTCGCCACGAACAGGCATACTATCGACCAGACAGGTCTGTCATCGACGGGTTTGAGTATCCTGGATCTGGAAAGTCTGGGATAGTCGGCTCGTGGAGCTACGGCGCACCACCCGACCGGGTCGCCGTTATGATATGCGATGACCCCCGGGACTTCTCCCGAGGTCACGATCTTCCTCATCTTCCTGCGGTTCTTTTCTCCCTTGGAAGCCTCGTACTCCTTCGCCGTCAGCCTCCACCACATGCACCAGCATCCCCCGCACGCCCCCCTCTTGCCGAAGAGCGCAGCGAAGTCCCTCCATCGATCATCCGTTAAGGGATGGAACTCGAGTGCTATTATATTCCTGTCCGCCAACGGTGAATCCCCGTCAGATAAAGAGCTGTATCTTTGACTCGGAAGCCTCGGCGATAAATGTTCCGACGCCGCCGATCCGCACTCCGTCTACAAGATCATCCTTGGCGATCTCCATGACGTTCATGCTCATCTCGCAGGCGATGAGTTTGATGTCCAGCTCCTGCGCCTGTTCCAGCAACCTGGGAAGGGGGATAACATTGTGATTCCCCATCATCTTCTTGAACATCCACCGGCCCATACCGCCGAAATTGAACTTGGAAGGACCTATCCTGTCGATTCCTCCGCGGTTCATCATCCCGAGCATCTTCCCGAAGAAGCTCTTGCCGGTGAAGTTCCCCTTCTGGATCGCCTTAAGTCCCCAGAAGGTGAAAAACATCGTTACTTCCATGTCGAACGCCGCGGCTCCGTTGGCGATTATAAAAGCTCCCATGACCTTGTCCATATCGCCGCTCATGACGATCAGACTCACTTTTTCCGGAGTATTGCCTTCAGTCACTTCTGCCTCCTTGAATGAGAAAGAACTATTTGAGACCCGACAGCCAGAGCGCCATCGGCCTGTACACCATATGCGCGAATTTTGTAAATGGGAAGGATATGAGCAGGTTGAAGACCGCAACGAGGTGTATGGCGAATGATACGTAAGCCGCCAGGGGCATGTCGAGATATTTGAACATCACCATTACGTATCCGGTCAGAACCGACACCAGTATGAGAATGAGAAACATCCAGTCGCTCAGGTGCGAATATTTCATCGACTCGCTGTTCTTCCTTATCCTCTGCACGAGGAACCAGCCGGTACCGGCAACCGTCAGGCCGCCGAAGACCGTACCGAAAGCAAACGGGACGGCCCGGCTGATATCGAGGATCTCGTAATCAATACCCATGATGAGCGCCGTCGCCAGGGCCATGCCGGCAAATCCCCATGAGATCGCCAGGTGGGCCATTCGCTTCATCCTGTCCCTCGCGCACAGATCGAACCTCTGCTGTGTGGCCGATTCGCCGATTGCGAAGGCCGCAGCTCTTGCCATGTCTTTGAAACCGGTCTTCTCAGCCTTGAAGCCGCGCTTCACAGCCCTCAGCATAACCATGATGTTCATGAGCATTGCGAGTGCGACAAAGGCCGACAGTGCTATCCCTGCGTCATGTATAGGTTCAAGATTTATGAAGGAGAGAAAATCGACCCTTTCCATATCCATGCCGCTGTCGTAAGAGAGAACGACCCACAGGACAGCCAGGGCGCTCAGCACAACCCAGGTCATTACCGAAGAAAAGGCCGAATAGAAGAGATCCGCTATGCGTCCGAGGGCGAAACGCCTTGTGACGAACCTGCGTGTCGCCATCATGAGACTTCCGGGGTCAGCCTGCCTCGGGCATGTCTCGCTGCATTCTCCGCAGTAATAGCACATCCAGGGTTCCGGTGAGGCGAGGATGCGATCCTCGAGTCCGAGCATCGAGTATCTGATCATCCTCCTGGGGAAAGATACATCACTCTCGCAGAGAGGACAGAGCGCGCTGCAGTGCCCGCAGCTGTAGCATGCGTTGAGATCGAAAGCGCCGAGCTTCTTCATCTCCTCAGCTATGCGCGGATCGACCCTGTCCATTACTCGTCCCTCCCTGCTATTCCGTATTTATGAAATCCCTCCGGCGTCGTCTCTCCAGTGGGTTCGACGAAGTTGTACCTCACGTATCCCATGACCCACCAGAGAACATCATTCGACGGGAGGCCGATTGCCTCCGCGATCTCGGGCACGGTCTTCGGCCCGGATTCGAGCGTTTCGAGGATCTTTTTTCTCATTCCGGGTTCACGTCTCGCCACCTCGCGGCGGCGTCCCGCGAAGAGGCTCGACTCCGGGAATCTTTCGTCTATTGTGTCAGACACTCGCTGCCTCCGCGGCGAAAGCTTCTATCATCGCCTTGATCTGATTATCGGTAAATCCCTTGAGCTGTGTGGCGTCGTAAGGGCATACGGGGAGACAGGCTCCGCATCCTTTACACAACACATCCTGGACTACAGCGATTTCCTTCCCGTCGACAACAATCTTCTCTATAGCTGAGTAAGGGCACGCCTTTTCGCATTCTCCGCACCATTTGCAGAGATCGTTCTCCACATACACTATGAACGGCTGAAGGTCGACGTATCCCTTAACCAGAAGGGCGGCGGCTTTCGCGACGCATGAAAGTGACGAAGCTATTGCTTCCGTGGAGTTCTTCGGCCCCTGGCTGCACCCACCGATATACACGCCGTCGATGACGGTCTCTACGGGACGGAGCTTCGTATGGATCTCATTGAAAAAACCGTCCTCGCCGATCGGCAGGCGAAGGATAGATGTGAGTTCCTCGTTCTCAGCCGGCACCATTCCGGTTACAAGGACGACCAGATCAGCGCTGATACCGATCTCGTCTCCGCCTGTAAGAAGGTCGTGCACCCTTACAAGCAGCCTGTCTCCCTCGTCCTCGACCACGGGGGGAGACTTGGGATCGAAACGGCAGAAGATCGCTCCTTCCTCGGAGGCCTTCTCATAGAGGAGTTCAAACTTTCCGTACGTCCTGACATCCCGGTAGAGATGCCAGGTCCTGAGCCCATCGATCTTCTCTGAAGCATTTAAAGCGGCTCCTACGGCGGCATTGCAGCAAAAGCGGCTGCAGTATCGGTTGGCGTTGTCAATATCTCTGCTCTGCCTGCTGCCGACGCAGTATATGAAAACCACATCGCGGACTTCCCGCCCCCCGAATTCGAGCCTGCTACCAGTATTTTCTACTATACTCTCGAATTGAGGAAGGGTAACCACACCGCCGGTGCCGAATCCAGACTCACCCTCAAGGGGTGAATAGCTGTTAAAACCAGTTGTCGTGATTATCGCGCCGGCATCGAGCATCACGAATTCTTCGTTCTGTTCGAGATCTATGGATCCGGGGCAGATCTCTGCGCAGCGCCCGCACATAGTACAGGTATCAGCGTCGATCGCCCATCTCTCCGGCCTCGCGCTGCCGGACGGACGATAGAACGCCTTTCTTGTCTTCAGCCCCCTGTGCATCTCACTCGGAACCTCGACAGGACACTCCATCCGGGCTTTTTCGAAGTCGCCGTCTGTCCCGATGACGAACCTGGGCCTGATCCTGATACGTACGTTGAAGTTGCCTATATATCCCTCTTTCGACGTCATCTCCGCGCCGGTAAAGAGATGGATGTTCGCTCTCTTTTTAATATCATCATACAGCTCGGCGGCGACCTCTCCGCCATTCTTCCCTGAAGGATACATCTTCCCGAGCTTGGCGACTTCTCCACCTGTGAAGTGATCTCTCTCCACGAGGAATACCTCGACTCCGAGATCGGCCATCTCGAGCGCGGCACGCATCCCCGCCACCCCCGCGCCCAGGACAAGCACGCTCTTTACCGAAGTGACCCTTATCGGCTCCAGAGGCTCTGTCAATTTTGTCTTTTCGAGACCACCCATCACGAGACCTATTGCCTTTTCCGTGGCCCCTTCCCTGTCGTCAGAATGGGCCCATGAGCACTGCTCGCGGATGTTGACCTGAACATACTGGAACTGATTGAGGCCTGCCCTCTCGGCGACGGCTCTGAAGGTGGTCAGGTGGAGTTTCGGCGAGCAGGAAGCGACGACCATGCCGTCGAGCCCCTGTTCCTTGATATCCGCGACCATATCCGTCTGCGAGGCATCCGAACAGGTAAACATCGTCGTTCTCGATACAATCACACCGAGTTCCTCTTCTACCGCCGCTTTGACCTTATCGACGTCGACATAGTCGGAGATGTTTCCCCCGCAATGACAGATGTATACGCCGATCTTTCGCTCACTCATTTCCGGCCTTTCATCTTCTCGATATATGAAGCGGCCTGCGCCGCCGCCGCACCGGAGTGCAGGATCGCATCCGGTATGTCCATCGGACCGGTCGCAGCACCGGCGACATAGACACCATCTATCGATGTCTTACCAGGGTTTCTGTATTCTTCGGGTTCGTTGACATAGAGCATCTCGTCAGATTCCAGTCCGTCGCCCTCGAAGAAACTTTTATAATCCGGATTGGGGATGATCCCGGTCGACAGCACTACCAGATCGTGCTCGGCCTTCTTTATCGTCCCGCCCGCGTCTATGTCCTCATACCTCAATATGAGATTGCCGTTATCCTTCTCGTCTATCTGGGCGACCTTGCCCTTTACAAAACTCACTCCCATCGCCTTCGTCTGTTCATAGAACTCGTCGTATCCCTTGCCGAAAGCTCTTATGTCGATGAAGTAGATCGTAACGTCGGCGATCGGAAGGGCTCCGAGAATGAGCTGGGCCTGCTTTATCGAATACATGCAGCACACCCTCGAACAGATCGGATTGCCGAGTGACTGGTCCCTCGAACCGACGCAGAGTATGTAAGCTATATTGTCAGGAATCTTTCCGTCGGATGGACGCAGTACATGATCATAAGGCCGCGTCGGAGCGACGAGCCGGTCCATCTGTGTCGCAGTGATGACATTCGGTGCCTTGCCGTATCCGTATCGTTCGTGTATCTCTCCGGGGACGAGCCTGAACCCGGTAGAGACAACCACCGTGCCTACCTCATATTCCTTTATCTCCTCTTTCATATAGAGGTCGATCGCGTCCGCCGGACAGATGTTGACGCACTCATGGCATTCGCTGCAGATACCGCAGTTGAGGCAGTTCGACGATGACGCGAATGCTTCTTCCTCGCTGAGCGGCAGCTGGACCTCGTCGAAACCCCCGATCCTTTCTGCTGCAGGCAGCCTGCCGGGTTCGACCATATCACCCGGGTACTCCAGTTGGCGGGCGAGGACTTCCTCCCTGTCCACCTGGGGAATACTTCCCGGATATTCTACATTGCTGTAAGCCTCACCCCTGAGATAGCGGTCGATATGCCATGCTGCCCTCTTTCCGTAGGCGTTCGCGTCGACGATCATCGAGGGCCCACTGACGGCCTCTCCGCCGGCGAATACGCCCTCCAGACATGTCATCAGGCTGCCGGCCTCCGCCTTGATCGTATTGTTCCTGTTCACCTCGACCCCGCAATCGACGAATACCGCAGTCTCCGATACCTGACCGATCGAGACAAAAATCGTATCCGCTGCGAGAAAGTTCGTTTCCTTCTCATCGAACTTCGGGGAGAAGCTGCCGTCATCATCGAAAATGCTGACGCATCTGATCGTTTCCAGACCTGTCACCCGGCCTCCGCTCTCTCGAATTTTCACCGGGCCGATACCGTCATGGATCACGACACCCTCGTCAATGGCCTCTTTTATTTCTTCCCCGGTCGCAGGCATCTCGTGGCGTTTTTCGAGACACATCAGGTGGACCTCTGCCGCGCCGAGCCTCGCCGCCGTCCTGGCAACATCGATAGCGACGTTCCCTCCGCCAACGACCATTACGCGCTGCCCGCTCAGGTCGACCTTGAGGTGTTTAAGGTTGTTATTTATTGTCCTGAGCAGTTCGAGGCCTGTCGAGACTCCCTCGAGATCCTCTCCCTCGATACCGAGTCTTTTCGGCCAGGTGGCCCCGACAGATATGAAGATCGTCTCGAATCCCGCATCACGGAGATCATCTATCGATTCAATTCGCGTATCGGTCCTTATCTCCACTCCAAGGGCTGTAACATTCATGATGTCCCTGTCGACGACATCCTTCGGAAGCCTGTATTCCGGAAGGCCGAGACGAAGCAGGCCGCCCGGCATTTCCGCTGCCTCGAAGATCACTACGTCGTGACCTTTGCGCGCGAGAAAGTAAGCGGCGGCGAGCCCTGCGGGGCCCGAACCTATCACTGCCGCCTTGCGGCCGGTGCGTTCCTCGACCGGACCATATTCAGGTTCGGGATGAGCCTCGTAATATCGGTCAGCGATATATCTCTTGAGCAGCCTGATGTGAGGGGCATTCCCGATATCTTTTCGGCTGCACTCGTTCTGACAGGGAGAGTAGCATGCCCTTCCGAGACTTCCGACCAGCGGCGAGTCTTCGAGGACGAGGTTAAACGCCTTTTCGTATTCCCCCTGCCTCGCGAGGGATATATACCCGTTCGCCTTGATATCGGAAGGGCAGGCGAATGTGCAGGGTGAGGTCCCTTTCCTCGTTATCACGGCCTTCTTCGGAACGGCCTGGGGATAGACGATGTGCGCGGCCTTCCTCGAGACCATCTCGTAATTGTACTGGTCGGGAACAGTGACGGTGCAGGCCTTCTCACAGTCCTGGCATCCTGTACACTTGTCGAGATCGACGTAGGTAGGCATCTTCCTGACAGTCACCCGGAACCTGCCGTTCTCGAGTTTTTCGATCCTGTCCACTACGGTATGTATGTTCAGATCTATCTTCGGGTGGTTGGCCGTGCCGGCCATCTTCGGAGTAGAGATACAGCTGGCGCAGTCAAGTGTCGGGAAAACCTTGCTCAGCAGGATCATCTTCCCGCCGATGCTCGGCTCCTTCTCGACCATAAGCACGTCATAGCCCATGTCACCGAGAAGGATCCCCGATTCCATTCCGGCTATCCCGCCACCGATTACCAGCGCATCATAATCCAACTCGTATTACTCCGTGTTCTAGGATGAAGCAGCATCGAATTTCCTCAGCTGCCTGCTGAAACTCTCCATGTATTTCTCGAAAGGCTCGGCACAGACTGAACATAGCGCGGCCATCTTCAATCTGGCCGGCTCGAGGGAGCGTTCTCTCAACATCTCCTGAGCGTCAGCGACTATCCTGCCCGTTCTCGTCGTACAATCCGAGATGTAGGCGCAATCGCTGCCGTCCGCCGCGATAAAGACTCCATCGAATCCGTTCTCGATCGCATGCACGATCCACGATGGCCGGATAGCGCTCGAGCAGGGAAGCGTGATGACATAGACCGACGGCGAATAATGCATCTTGTTCCTGCCGGCGAGGTCGATGCCGGGGTCAGAGACATTCTCCGTGGAAAAAACGAGTATCTTGGGGTTTTTCTCGGACATTTACCTGTTGCTCAACCCGTATAATTCTTCCAGAGCGTCCAGCAGGACCTTTACGTGGTCGTCCTTGACGCTGTAATAGACGTAATTGCCTTCCCGCCTCGAATCGACGAGCCCCTCGTGCCTCATTCTCTGAAGGTGCTGCGAGATCAGCGGCTGGGACGCGTCGGTGAGTCCCTCGAGTTCGCTGACCGTGCATTCCTTCTGGTGCAGCTTGCAGAGAATAAAGAGTCGATGAGGATGTGCCATCGATTTCAGGATCCTGGCGACCCTCGTGCAGTTTTCCAGATCTGGAAGGTCCTTGCTCATATCCGACATCGGCCTCAAACGCTCTTCTTTACAAAGAGACGCCAGAACCCGGCCTCCTCGAGGATACCGAGGACTTCGTAGCCCATCTTTTTCGACCACATGGGAATATCGTTGTTTGTGCCTTCATCGGAGGAAAGGACCTCCAGAATACCGTTGTCCGCTACTTCCGTGATCGATTTCTTTGCCTCGAGAAGCGGCCCGGGACAGGCCATGCCCCTCGCGTCGACCGTCTTGTCTACCTGAAGTTCCCTCAGTCCGTTGTCGTCCATGACTCACCTTTCTGAAGCAAATAAGAACATATGAATATACTTATATTATTATAACCCATGTTTTGGGTCAAGTTTTATTCTGCGTAATTTTGTAAGGATTCGCCTTTGTGGTCCCGGATCAGTCTTCCCTGAACTCGAGTATGAAATCGAGGGCACGCTTCACGTCATTATAGTTCGACACTATCCCAAGCGACAGCCTCACGGCGCCGGTGCTCTTTCCGTCGATGCACTGCCAGAACTCCTCCAGGCTCATGCGTGAGCCGGGGTTGTGCAGGCAGCGTATCATCTCGTCCTTCGAGAGCCCAAGGGCGAGTTCTCCGGCCCCCGGATTGCAGAAGCAGCCGGTCCGCAGCGAGATGTTTCGTTTTGCAGCCCTTTCCTCGACGATGCGATGGTCTATCACCGTGCTGTTTGCCGTGTATATGTTCAACGCGATTGTCCCTCCCCTTCCCTTTGTGTCGGTGGGACCGTATATCCTGACTATCGGCCTCCCATTACCATGCTTGAGCTGCATGAGCTTCTCGAGCATGTAGTCTGTGAGGCACTGGACGCGGTCGTGGATCGTATCCATCCCTATCGAGTCGATGAAATCGATGCCCATTTCAACAGCGGGCAGGCATGCGTAGTTGAGTGTACCGTCCTCGAATCCTTCAGCTCCCTCGGCGAGAAAATACTTGTCCGCCTGAACGGATGCGACGGTTATCGTCCCCCCCGCGAACCAGGGCCGGTGAAGTTTCTCGAGGGCTTTACGCCTCGCTACAAGTGCGCCTACTCCAGTCGGGTACCCGAAGATCTTGTAGAACGATACGGCGACGAAATCAGCCTTCCATTTCGAGAGATCCAGCCTGTTCGTCGGAACAAACGCAGCCGCGTCGAGGAGTACGTCCCATCCATGTTCATGTGCCTTGTCTATCCACTCGAGCGGGTGATGGACCCCGGAAAAATTCGACTGGGCGGGAAAGGCGAAGAGTCTGTTCTTGGATTCTCCCGTGTCGGACAGGTTTCTCTCGAGTACCTGATCGTACAAACGCATGTCAGGTGGGACGACCGGGATGTATCTCGTTATCGCTCCACATGCCCTGTCGAATTCCCTGATACCGTTGACCGAGTTATGATTGTCGAAACTCAGAAGGAACATATCCCCCCTGTCGAAGGGATAAGATTCACCGACCAGCTTCAGCGCGTGGGTAGCGTTGGCGGTGAATATCGCGACATATTCCTCGGCAGGCGCGTTGAAGAATTCGAGGACGCGGAGCCTGCACCTCTCTACCATGTCGGTCGTAAAGCTCGACGTGGGATTAAAGGAATGGGGATTCCCGAGGACGTTGCCGAGGAGCAGATCCATATGCTTACGTATCTGAAGGTCACTGTACAGGCCGCCGCCAGTATAATCGAGGTATACGTGCCCCTGGCTGTCGAGTCTCGAATACTCCGTCGCCCTGAGCTCGTCGATTCTGCTGGTCTGCTCGTATCCAGGACATTCCGCGAGAAACTCCTCGAAGTTCTCTTCTCTGCAGTCTTCTGATTTCTTCATCGACGCGCTGCCTTCCTCAATCATGCTTTCATACCGCATCTCACTTCCGGATAGAAAGAATATGTCATTTTCAATCTGTTTTTCAAGATGTATCGAAGCGCATTGGCGGTGTATACTCCATCCGACCATCCTGGCTATACGCTCTCATACGGAAGGAGTCCTAAGGCCATGATACGGATAATTGCTATACTGATGCTTATATGCCTCTTGCCGGCTGTACTGAACAGTTCAGAGGCAAGAACCATCGACTTCCTGGACAGCGCCGGGCTCTCGGTAAACGCGGCCGGGCCTGTGATGGTGATGATGGATGCCGACAGGGGCAGGCTCATCGCAGCCAATACACTGAGTTCCTCACTGACAGTCATCGACTGTGCCGGGGGCGGAGTCCGCAACATACCACTGAGCGGACGGGCCTACCAGCACCTGAAAGCCGAATCGATGTCCATCCGCAGATCTACCGGTCAGATCTACCTGATCGGGATCGGCTGTTTCTACATCATCGATCCGGAGAGCGGAACCGCTGCTACCGTGGAAACTGACGCACAGCTCGAATCTATAACTGTCGATGAAGCTACCGGCAACGTATTCCTTGCCGGCCGCGAAAGTCCATCGTTGTACTTCTACAACGTGGAAAAAAAGAAACTTCAAAAACTCGACTGGCTCGAGACAAGCGAGGCCCTGATCAACCTCAACGCTACACCGCCTCCGCCTCTGCGCAAGGTCATATTTGACGCCAGTCTCGACAAGATCGTGGCGGTTGACGGATATACCTCGACCCTCTGGCTCTTCGATTCAGTGACGGGCAGATCGGAAGGACCCAGACCCCTTCCTCTCACCAGTGGTGGACGGTGGCATCTCGGCGGATACGATGAAACCGGCCACCGGCTATATATCGTCATAGAGACCGACAAACGTGAGGTCATCGAAGCGGCTATGATAGACGTCACCGGCTCCGACGACATCGTCACCACCCTGCCCGGATACTGTGAAGGAGTAGGTATCATATATAATCCTGCAAGGGACGAGGTCTACATACCGTATGATAACGCAGCTTCGGTTCACGTGGTGGATTTCAGTGACGGCGGGGAACTCTACGAGATACTGCTTCCTGCCTACGGCAACGACGCCAGTGCCTTCGACACTGAAGATGATCTCCTGTTTATAGCCAGTTGGGCACACGGTGAGATCGATGTCATCGACCTTGAATCACGTAGGCTCATCAAGCGTTATCCGAACCTCGGCATAATCCCTCATATGTTCACAATGGCGTATGATGAGAAGAACGGCCTCCTTTACTTCCCGAAAGGAGCCTCGGCGGTAAACGGGACATTCGGCTCCGCTGTGAGTGTTTTCGATCCCTTCAAGGGCACGATCAGCAAGATCCGCACTGGCTGGGCCCCTGTCGATCTGGTGGAGAATCCGGCATCGGGCGATTTTATCATTTTCAACAACGAGGACCAGTTCGCCGTCATCGACGAAAGCGGCTCATTCGAGGTATACACCCTTCCCTTCGACTACCCTGTATGCGCCGTCCCCTCTCCGGAAGGGGACATCTACCTCTCATACGGCCCCCATCAGTCTTACTGGCCGAACGTCTATATATGGGACGCAAAGAACGGAGTCCTTCTCATAGATTCTGATGACTATTCCTTCTACGACAGGAGGATTCCGAGGCAGGCTCTCGCAATGACACTGGGACCGGATGGCGGACTATTCTTCAGCCAGAACAACTGGGGAAAAGAAGAACAGTTTATAGGCACACTGATCGACCAGGTAAGGCTCTTCGAAGCCGGACAGCGCCTTCGCCTCGAAGACGAGGTCGAACGTGAGACAACGCAGCGGATCCTGGAATACGATGAGGAGGCGGGCCTTCTCTATCTTGTAAAACTCGGCGAAAAGGATACCGACCCGGGTCTGCTGCAGTTGATCGATCCGGTGGAGAAAAAGGTGACCGGCAGGGTAACGCTTGGCCTTACAGCTACCGATCTCGTCTTCGACGATAAAATGATCTATGTATCGAACTTTGATTCAAGGACTGTCTCCGTGGTCAGCAAAAGCGACCTCTCGGTCGAGGAGATCGAGACTGGTGAAGGGCCGCTGAGAATGTGTGTCTGTGGCGAAGATATATTCCTGATCAACCATATTGACGGCACTCTTCAGAAGCTGGGCGTGAAAGACCGCAAGAAAATACCGTTCGACGGCAAACCGGACAATATTTTCGTATGGAATGGCACCGTGATCCTCTCGGCCCATTCTCCTGAGGAATTCCGGCTTCTCTCTTACGATTCGAAACGTGGAATATTCGATACAATACTGAGGCATGAATATCCGTATGGTGATACTTCATACGATACGAACAATGTCTCATTCTATGTGAGAGGCCAGTTCGGCGACGCTATATTCGACATAACGAAAGCTGTCGTCGGCACGGACGGAGATCTGCGGATCATAGATTTTCTATCGGGAAAGCTGTTCATTCTGCAGAAGAAGTAGCGGGAGTGATCCTGACAGCCTGCCCCCCGCCCGGTGCGAGTTCAAGTTTGAGAATCGATGAGGAATCGACTTTCTCCTTTCGGATGTCGATCATATACGGCCTGCTCTTCCAGTCCGCGCCCCGGGCGTCCGCGTATATATACGCTTCGTATTCCCTGCCCTCGTCGAGAAAAGACAGCGATGCCTCCAGCGTTCTGCTTTCCTCATCGGTAATGCTCCCGATGAACCAGTCCTCTCCTCCGCGTTCCTTTCTCGCGATCGTCACGTAATCACCGATAGCGGCATGCAGGGCAAGGGTCTCCTCCCAGTCAGACGGAACCTCCTTGATGAATTCGAAAGCGGGATGTCCCTCATAGTTTTCCGGCAGGTCCGCCGCCATCTGCATCGGGCTGTATATGACGACATACAGGGCGAGCTGCTTTGCCAGCGTCGTATTTATCCGGTTGTTCGGCCTTCCGGCCTCATTGAAGTACAGATCGAATATACCGGGTGTGAAATCAAACGGACCCCCCAGCATCCTTGTGAATGGAAGTATAGTCGTGTGATCGGGTGGATTACCTCCATCCCCGCTCCAGGCGTTGTACTCCTGCCCTCTCGCACCCTCACGAGAGATCATGTTCGGCCAGGTCCTGCGTATCCCCGTCGCCTTGATCGGTTCGTGAACGATGATCATGATGTGATGCTCAGCAGCCTTCTCTACTACCTTTCGGTAGTGATTGACCATATATTGACCATGGTGCCATTCGAACTCGTTCGTCCTGTGTCCCACATAGCCTGTCTTGACCGCCTTGACTCCGAGACGTTCGTAATACTCGAACGCCGCGTCAAGTTGTCTCTCGTAGTTATCGATGTCTGCCCCGGTCTCGTGATGCCCGATCAGGTACACACCCTTTTCCGCGCCATACCGGCTGATCTCCTCAATATTAAAATCAGGATGAGGGATCGTGAACTGGAAGAAACTCCCGTCGGCAAACCAGTTGCCGTCCCAGCCGAGATTCCATCCTTCGACCAGAACGCCGTCGAATCCGTGCCTGGCAGCAAAATCGATATACATCTTCGTGTTGCCGGTCGTCGCTCCGTGCTTATTACCTGATCCCCATGAATACTTGCCGATGTGCATCCCCCACCAGATGCCGACATACCTGCCCGGCCTGATCCAGGAAATATCCTCTATCTTCGAAGGTTCGTTCAGGTTGAGGATGATCGTGGATGTGAGCAGTCCTGCCGCATCTCCGGAGACAGAGATCGTTCGCCAGGGTGAGACCACCGGTGTCTTCCCCCTGACCTTCGTCCCATCCGACCAGGGAACAAGATCGCACTCGAGGATACCGTTACCCCTGTTTACAAGGACCATACTCGCCCAGTCGGTCAGTGCCGCTTCATGGATCGATAGAAAGGTGCCCCTCTTCGTCTCCATCGTCAGGGGCGTATGAACCGCGCGCATTACGCTCGATGCAGACTCGGTGTAGAGATACTCGTACCGATTGCTCTCGAAGGCCGGTATCCACCAGCAGCGATAGTCTGAATCCAGCGCGAATTCGGTCTTTTCATCGGTCACCGTGAATGTGGCCGGCTCGCCTTCAGCGGGGATCTCGTATCTGAATCCTATTCCGTCATTGTAGGCTCTGAAGACGATGATGATTTTATTGCCGGGGTTGGTTTCTTTCGCTGCTGTTATGGTGATCTCGTTGTAAAGATCGCGGACCTCTGCCATCTCGCCCCATGGCTGTGTCCACACGGCGTTACGCCTTGCTTGAGATGTCGAGATAATATTCAGTCCGCTCGACAGATCGGTCCCGTCGCCTAACACGATGCCCAGAAGAGATGGCCGGATCAGAGTCTCTCCTCGATGAATGATGGAGTATTGTAAAGTCCCGTCATCGTGGAGGTCGATAACAGCCTTCACCAGGCTGTTATCGGAACTGACTGCGTGTCTCTCTATTACCTTGGATTCGGCGGGAATAACTGAGGCAGCCACAAAGAGACATAAAGCGGCATATGTATAAGATGTTCTCAGGAACTACATCTCCCAGCTGAACCGATACCTGCAGCAGGTGCCGCCCTTTGCCCTGCACTCTTCCTCGACCACCTGAACATTTCTGGCACCGCACATCTTCAGTGCCTCCTTGTACCATCCCACGACAGTCAGGCAGTCAGTGGCAGAGAACGTCTCCGCCTCGTATGTCGAGATCACCCCGGATTTTGGACCGGTTTCCTTGTATTCCCTGTGTCCCGTATCATAGTAGAACTTGTAGATCATGTCCGCCTTGTTCATGAAAGCCTGCGGATCACCGGGAGTAAGGAACGACTTGTGTACCTTCAACAGACTCCTCTTGGCGGACCTTACTCCTATATCCTCGAATATCCCTTCATCTCCCCCACCGAGGATATCGACGATAGCCCTGTCGAGCCTCTCGCCGACCTCGAAAGGATACCACTTGGCAGTGACTATCATGTCGCCGAGGATCTGGTGGTCCTCTTCGCTCATCGATGCGAGGACCTTGTCCCAGCTTTCCTCTCCGAAGTGCTCCTTGACGAACTCGACCCTTGCGTGAAGTATCAATCCTTTGATCTGCATTTTTCTACCTCCATCGGGAAGTGTTGCACCGGCTCGAATAATTATCAAGTGTTATTGGATATTGAATAATTGTTATCGGCCAGGAAGAGCTTCAGATATGAATCTGACTGTCAGCGTGAATTCTCCGGGAGAGTTATTTCGGCCATCTACGATGAGGTAGTACTTCCCGATTGTCAGCGCAGCTTCAACGCTGTCGTCCCCGCGTGCCAGGCAGCCGAGAGCCATACCCTGTGCGTCCCTCTCGAGTGTTTTCATCAGATGAATGTCGTTATCTATACCCTCGTCCTTGAACTGGGTGATTGAAGCTTCGAGAAATCCTTTCTCCTGAATATCGAACATATAGATGATCTCCGGTCCGGGCTCACGGACCGACGGAGCGATCGAATAGCCGTGAAATTCCAGGCTGACAACATCGCGCGTATTCCCATCCACGGAGACAATATGTTTACCTATTGGAAGTTCGATAGGATTAGAGGTGGTGCCGTCAGGATCGGGATCATCTACGATATTGTTGTATCTTATAGCCGTATAATTGTCGTTATCGAATACGTACCAGGAAACGGGTCTCATCCTTACTCCAGGGCTGGACGAGTCGATGATCATCGCCATTCCGTGTATCGTCTCGTAGAGAAACAATACCACGTGATACCTGTTTATAAGGGCGTCTCCCTTTTTGAGAGCGGAGACCTTGCGTTTGCCGAAATCCACTCCCTCTATGACATGGGTGATCTCCTGTAATTTTCTCGGGATATCGGGATCGTCGTAGTTAAGGGTGTACTTGTTGTCGAGGTGCCAGGCCCGTGAGACCAGCCCCGTGCAGGAGATACCGACTACGCAGTCGAAAGGAATCGTCTCCCATGTCAGTCCACCGCCTGTACCTGTCGCCCAGCCCCTCGAAACCTTATCAAGAAAGTCGTCTACTTCCGTCCATCCACCCCACTTATACCCCACGCCGATCCTGTCACCCAGGGGGTACTCACTGAAGAAGCTCCCCCCGCATGTCACTCCCGTACGGTTATCCGGTGTCATGGTCCAATGGGCCCTGGCATATCTGTCCGCCGTCAGGACTGCCTGACTCCGGATCACCGGCGGTCCGTCAACAGCTGTCCTTTCAGCATTGGATTTCAGTCCGGGATCTTCAAGACAGGCCGGCACGAGGAACAGAACACCAATCAGCGCAATATATATCCCTGCAGAGCGCACAACTACCCCCCTGACGTGAATATAATGATGGGGCAGGTTATCTGAAAGGATTAAACCCGGAGACTACAGCGTTCCCAGCGCCTCGTTGATCTCTACAAGGGTCTGATCTTCCCTGAATCCGAGCTGCTGCATCGCGCCTGACGGGCAGACCGTCGAGCAGCTCCCGCAACCCTTGCAAAGGGCCGAGTTGATATGAGCGACCTGGCGGCCGTTCATCCATATCAGCTCGGGAGCACTATAGGGGCATACTGAAACGCACATCCCGCAACCTGCGCATATCTCGACGTCAAGCGTTGCGATATTAGCGACTGAGATGTACTCGGGTGAACTGATGATTGCACACGCTCTTCCTGCTGCAGCCTTCGCCTGGGAGATAGTCTCATCCATCATCTTGGGTGAATGCGCAAGACCGGCGAGAAATATTCCCTCCGCGGAAAAGTCTACTGGTCTCAGCTTTACGTGCGCTGCTACATAGATCCCGATCAGGAAACCGATCGCCAGCACAATGGCGCCTCCCGAAAGAGCGGCACATTCGCTGAGGAAGCCGCCTATCGTGCAGCCGATTCCCAGTGTCGCTCCCAGGGCCATCAGCGCCCCGCCGATGAAGCTTTTTACTATCTCACCGAAAGGAGGAACCCTTACGGCAAAATCGCGTCCCATAAGGGCTCCGGTAAAAGCACCCAGCAGCGTGAGTGTCCCGGGGAGTCCGTATGGATGCAGGACCACAGGCATTATGTCATGGAGTCCAAACAGCCCGATCTTCTGGTAGAGATTCTCTCCCCAGCTCATGTATGTCCCGCTGCCGCTCCATGGCGACCTTATCAGGAAAAGTAGCACATTGAGGAAAGCGAGCAGGATCCCGCCGACCCAGAGTGGCCATGCCTTGCTGAAGAAAGTGTCCCACAGTTGGCGCAGGACGCCCTTTTCATTATTTTCCATTGAATATTGCTCCTTTTAGCCGCTTAAGCGTAAATCGAACGTTCAAATAAGAGTGTATTCTCTGGAATCAGGTTTTCTTTATGTAAAATTTGAAGACGCCGCCGTCTTCTTCGTTCCCAAGAAGCTCGTTTCCGATCTTCTCGCATCAGCCAGGAATATCCTTCCTGGAACCTGGATCGGTACCTAGAAGCTCGATAACCTAGCCGCTGTCGAGACCCTTGCAGTCAACTGTCTTGTCGACGTTGAAATCCATCGAGACAACCTCCTCCGGGTTTATCCCCGGATTTGAGACCCCTCCCGGTTTCACCGTCAGTCTCTTTGACCGGTTTAACCGGGCCACGCGGAATGTTTACCAGCGGAATCTAGCATTTCAGATTTGATTTGTGATGCATTTTTTTATCTGGATAATCCAATATATGGAAATATAGATAGATACACCTAAAAAAAAGCGCGGCGGTTCTCCAGAATCAGAGTTTCTTTAGCATCTTGATGATACGGCGGGCTTCCTTGATCTCGATCTCGTAGCATACCTTCGTTCCGTTCCTGCGGCTGCTGATGATCCCCGCGTTCTTGAGGATTTTAAGATGTTGGGAGATAGTGGATTGAGGCAGACCGAGATGCTCCTGGACCTCTGACACGTTGCAGCCATGCATCTTTAATCTGTCGATGATCTCGATCCTGGCCGGGTGAGACAGCGCCTTCAGAATTTCACTTATTCCAGTATAGTCTTTCGTCATGTCGTCCGTTTCACCAACCGCCAGGCTGTATTGACAATCCTCTCTCTACCGGCCCAAGTATACTCACCAGCGAAAATATTTCAAGTGGTTGTTTGAATATTCCAATAAATAGATGGAACACCCTGCCCTATGCTGCCCTCCCAATCAAGGCGTCGTTCCGTACTTCTCCCTGTAGAAGTCCGTCATCTTCTCACGGTCTTCACTGCTCATCCCGCCGGAGAACCATCTGTGCTCGGGCATCGCCATCACTTCCTTCGTTACGCCCTTCATCAGATGCTCAGCCTCGGGGACCATCTCCATGTAGAACCTCTCGGCGATGTCATAGAATCCGTGCCACTGGACGTAGTCCGGGCCCATCATGGCTATACCATTTCTCGCTCTTCTTCCTTCGTGATGCCAGAGATAGAAATAAATCCATTCTATATGGTCATTGAACGGAGTCGGATCGATCTTCCCCGCTTCCCTCAGGCTGGTCATTATCTGCTTCGCCGGCTCGGCGAATTTCCTGTTGAAAAGTTCAATGCCGGCATCGAACTGGCTATAGAACCCGTCCACATAGAGAGGATTGTGGCAGGTCATGCAGACATCCCGCATGGCGCGCCGCTTACGCTCGGCATCTTCCATCTTGAATGACACAGCCGCCCTGATATTCCAGGAGAGCCTCAACCCGATATCGTGCGTGCGTCCCTGGTTGATCGTTGCGGAGACGTGGCAAGTCGCGCATGTGGGAGCCGCGGTGTAATCCCTGCCTACGACCCAGGTGCGCGAATCCATATTCATCTCGTCCTCGTTGGCACGATAGACGATACCGTGCTTCGATTCCCTGTATATCTCGAACTGGGGATGATCGGGCCCGAGATGGCACTTGCCGCATGTCTCTGGCGTTCTTGCCTGGGCGATTGAGAACTCATGCCTCGCGTGGCAGGCGGAACAGGATCCTGAAGTGCTGTCCGGATTGATCCTACCGATCCCGAAGTTGGGCCACGTCTCGTGGCTGAGCATTCCGTCCGCCAATACGATGACCTTCGAACCGTGGCACTGCTGGCATCCCGATACATTAGCCGCGAAACCTTCGACCACCTCACCAAGAAAGTTGTCGAGAGATCCGAGCACCTCTCCAGCCTTGGCATGATGAGAGGCGAGAAATTCCTCGGCCTCTGTCTCGTGACAACGGCTGCAGTCCTTCGGGGAGACTATCACCGAGATATAACGCTCAAAATGCATGAACGCGTCGTTCTCACCGTAATTCGCCTGGTGGCACTCGTAGCACCCCACACCCGCCTCCGCATGCCTGCCCTTCTGCCATGAATCGACAATAGAGGGCTGCTTCTTCGAGTGGCAGTCGAGACACTCCTTCGTATCCACCGTAACATGAGCGGTTGAAGTGTGCTTCCTGCTCGAGCTGTCATTGTTCATAAAGCACCCGGCTGTAATCACGATTAACGCGAGTACGCCCAGCAAGATTCTTCTCATGTTCATCTCTCCCCGGCTAGTAATACGATTTGAAACTCTTCAGTTTTTCTTCATGTTCCTTTTCAAAGGCAGCGAGACCCTCGAGCAGTTCCTTGAAGCTGCCTGCCATCACTGCCGCTGCATTCTCGTATATAAGGGCGGCTCGCCTTTCCCTCTCGATTGCGATATCGATAAGTTCGCTGATTCCCATATCGGGATCATCCACTGCCGGCATCGAAAGCTCTATTTCGGGCGGAAACTGGATAAAGCCATCTATTTCACCAGTCTTCTCGAATTCTTTCAGCACTTTCGCGTGCTTCACTTCCTCGATCTCGAGGAGTTCGAGCAGTGATTTGACCTGGTCATTTTCATGTTTGGCTCTGAGGTCCCTGTAAAACTGCGCTGCGTCTCTCTCGAATCCGATAACGAGCTCCAGGAATTCCTTTACATCGAGATAACCGCCTTCATTAGAATTTGTCATAGAGAATCCTCTCCTCGGTGAGACCCTTGGACAGCAGAATATCTGTAACCGCATCGATCATTATCGGCGGCCCGCACAGGTACGCCTCGGCCCTTTCTCCGCCCTCTAGATGTTTATCGATGACAGTATGGATGAATCCTCTATCACCGTCCCATTCCGGATCCTCATCAGATAGTGCCGGAAAATACTTGAAATTGGGCGATTTAGCGGCCAGTTCCTCGAATACCGAATGGTCGTAAAGGTCCTTCGTCGTACGGCTGCCGTAGTAGAATTCGATCTCCCTGTCGCCGCCATGCAACAGCCAGTAGTGAGCGATCGCCTTCAGAGGCGCAAGCCCTACGCCACCGGCGCAGCATACGATCTTTCGGTTCGAGTCGGTATTGAGAAAGAAGTCACCGTACGGGCCGGAGAAAAAGACTGTGTCCCCCGGAACGAGAGAATGCAGGTATGTCGAACCGAGTCCTTCGGGGATCAGTTTCACGTTGAGCTCGATCTCCCCACGCGTATCGGGATTGGAAGCGACAGAGTAAGCGCGGTAATCAAAGTCCCCGTCCAGATCGAACCTGACCTGGACGTACTGACCCGGCTTGAAGCTTATAGTCTCGGGTTCGACGAGTTTGATCCTGATCTTCCTGATATCCGAGGTGACCAGCTCCGTAGATGCGATCTCCCCGGTGTATTCCTTGATCTCGAGGTATTCCGGCGGGATGTGGATACTCATGTCGTTGCGGACCTTGAGCTGACAGGACATCCTGTATCCCTGTCTTATCTCCTTCGGCGTAAGGACCAGCGACTCGGTCGGCAGGGCCTCTCCGCCTCCCTCGTTGACTACCAGCTTGCAATAGCCGCACGTGCCCTTTCCGCCGCATGCCGACGGAATAAAATACTTGTTCTCGAACAGTATCCGCAGAAGGCTTTTGCCTCCCTCGGCCCGGAATTCCTTCTCCTCGTTGAGAGTGATGGTGACTGTCCCGTACCTCGATATGACATTATCGAGGAACAGGATCAGGAACCCTATAAAGAGAGCGAACCCGTTGATGAATATGAGAGACTTGAGAATCATCCTAAAGACTCGCTATTCCTGTAAATCCAATGAAGGCGAGGGCCATTATTCCCGCCAGTATCGCCGTGATCCCCGCCGCACCAAAATTCTCGGGAGGGTCACTGAACATCAGTTTCTTCCTCAATCCGCCGATGGCGATAATCGCGAGCAGCCAGCCTACTCCCGACCCGAAAGCGAAAACGGCCGTCTGCCAGAAGGAATAGACCCTCAGCATGGAAAAAAGAGAGACACCGAGGATCGCGCAGTTGACCGTGATCAGCGGAAGAAAGATCCCGAAAGCGTGATATAGCGCCGGCGAGAACCTGTCGAGGAATATCTCTATTATCTGGACCAGGGTCGCGATAGTGATGATGAATACGAGAAACTGCAGATACTGCAGTCCCATGGGAATCAGAATAAAATTCAGGATGAGCCAGTTCGCCGAAGCTGTCACCGTCATGACGATCGTTACCGCAAGCCCCATTCCCGCCGCGACCCTGATATTCTTCGAGATCGATACAAACGGGCACATCCCGAGAAAGTACGTCAGGGCGATGTTGCTCGTAATTATCGCTGCGAACAGGATAAGTGCGAGGTTCATCCGGCCCTCCTTCTCCTGATCGCGTTGATCACAAGTATAAACGTTCCCAGGGCGAAGAAAGCACCGGGCGGAATGGAAAAGAGCGCAGCCGGGGTCACTGATTCAGGTATCACCCTGAATCCGAAGAGGCTGCCGAATCCGACCAGTTCCCTGAAAAAAGCGATCATCATCAGCGAGAAGCCGTATCCCATCCCGACGCCGAGAGCATCGGAGACGGTCAGACCGACAGGGTTGTTTATCGCGAACGCCTCGGCCCTGCCCATTATAATGCAGTTAGTGATTATCAGGGCTACGTATGGACCCAGCGCACGGCTGATATCCGGAACGAATATCTTCAACATCAGGTCCACCGTGATAACGAGGGTTGAGACGATCAGCATGTACGCGATCATCCTGACCCGCTCGGGAATGACAGACTTGAGGACAGATATGATAGTAGAGTTGACGACGAGTATCACTATGACAGCGAGGCTCATCACCAGGGCATTCGCCATCAGGTTCGTAACGGCAAGAGCCGAGCAGAGGCCCAGGATCATCCCGAATATCGGGTTGTTGTGCCACAGACCCTCCACAAACACGGTCCAGTTCTTCGTCTTGAAGAGTCTGTAACCTTTTTTGGGGACCTTGAGCCCCGCCGCTTCCTTCATATCCGCCTTGCCTCTTTCAGAACGCCTTGTCCATACCGGCAATGCCCTTGTTAATAATCTTCTCGAGAGACTGTGCCGTGCGGCTCGCTCCGGTTATGGCGTCGACCTCGTTCGGTTGTGACGCGAACTTTACGATCTCCAGCTGAGGCCTTATCTCTACCCCGCTGAAACTCTCCTGGAACTCGATCTCCGAGATCCTTCCGCCGAGACCTGGAGTCTCGGCCTGCGACAGCACCCTCATACCGTAGAGCTTTTCGCGATCCACCGTGACGGCGAGCAGCACTTCGATCCTGCTCCACAATCCTGAACCTTCAGCCTTGAATACGACCGTTCCGGGTTCCTTCAGCTTCGATGTGTAGTAGACTGTGTTTCCGACAGTGATGATATCGAAGTTTTCCATGAAAACCTGTTCCGTCATCTCCTCCTGCGCCTCTATCTCGAACATGTCAAGGATGACCCCGTAGAGCCGGACGTTGAACATCGCCGCGGCACTGTCGTAGGCGAGCTGTGCGCTTGAAAGGATCATGGTGCAGGCAGTCGAGAGGATGATGAGAAACAGTATCATCTTCCAATGCTTCAAGTCTTTTTCCTCCCGTACTTCGCATGGAGCATCCACTCGTCCAGTATCGGCGAGAATACGTTGCCGAACAGGACCGCGTAGAACACACCGCACGGGAAATCGGAGAGCGAACGTATGATTAAAGCCGTGATCCCGGCAAGGATCCCCGTCACCCATCTACCCCGCTTCGTATGCGGAGAAATCCTCGTATCGGGATAAACGAAAAATGACGCGAAGAGCAGATTGCCTACGAGCAGCGACTTCAGGGAGGGAAATATACCGGGCATAGCCAGGTGAAATACGGCCGTCAGGACCGTGACCGTTCCGAGAAACGCGAACGATCCCCTGACGTCCACAGCCCTGAGAACCCACAGGATCAAACCGCACAGTATCAGCAGGATCGGCAGGGCATTCCCCGGAGTCTGAGGAAAATTGCCGGCGAGTATCTCGATCACCGTTACGTCTATCCGGTCGACCAGATAGGTAATGGGATGGTCAATGCTGGGAACAGCAGCGATATAACGCGTAAAACCCGCGACCGGATCCGGAAACGGGAATGTCCACCCGAACCCGAAGGCCGCCGGATAACTGAGAGAAGCGAATGTCCATCCGATAGCGACAGGCGCGGCGAGCTGTCTCCCGTGTCCTCCGAAAAAGACTACACCGGCAACGACCCCGAAAAATACTGTGGTCGCGAGCATCCAGAGAGGAAACGCCGGCGGTAACACCAATGGGAACAGCAGCCATGCGGGGTATCCCAGACATACGATACCCTTCCCCCTGATCCTCGCTCCGATCTTTTCAGCCATGTATCCTATCAGCACGGAAAGCGCAAGAGCGATGACCATCCTGTATCCGTACCGCCCCACCGCAACCAGATACAATGGTACGGCAAGTAGTGCCAGCAGCATATCGTTGCGGCCGGGATATTTCCTGTACCCTTTATCCATCGGATTCCTCATTCAATCTATCGATAGCACCTGTTATCTCCTCACAGAGCGGCAGGCTTGAAGGGCAGACGAAGCTGCACAGTCCGCATCCGGTGCACGCGAACAGGTCGAGTGCTGGAGTGTCGTGCAGCCCACCCTTTAAGATCTGGTGATAGAGAACACTAGGGCTGAGATCCGCCGGACAGTGATCCCCGCACGAAAGACAGTTACTGCACGGCTGTTCGGGAGCCTCGACTCTCTCAGCTTTCCGCATGGCGATCGTCCTGCTGAACCATGGGAACGCGAAGAGCTGCCCGCTGCCGGAAGATGCCGTATATTTCGAGTCGGAGTATACAAGCGCATATTCAAAGGCGCCGGAAATCTCTTCATCGGGGCCGAATACTCTTCCCGTGTAAGGATCGTACATCTCTCCGGCAGTTAATCCCTGCTCACTCTCGAACAGCTTGTTCAGGGAAGTGCCTTCAGGAACAAAGAACGAATACATGCTTCCTGGATCTCTGAATAAACTGAGGAGCAGGCCGGAACTGACGGTTCCATCTTTGACGGCAGAAAACAGCCTGCTGAATTCAAAAAGATCAAGCCGGATACCCGCCTGTTTTTCAGGAGGAGTATTCCGGTAAACGACTCCCTTGACGTCGATCCTGGTGAACTCGGAGAGTCCGGCAACCGTGATCTCGCGGATGTCGAATCTATCGAGCGCAGATCGAAACACTTCCCCGAGGTCATCGAAGAAGAATCCAGCCAGAATGTCCGGAGAGATGCCGAATGGAGCATGCGGCAGGGCTGAAATGATCAGTCGTCCCGGATGCTGGTTCTCAAAATACCTTTTCTTTACGGGGAACAGGCTGCCCAGGCACTCGACCAATGAGCAGTCACATGCGATTTGCTTTGTTTCCAGTGGAAAGGGAACGGTAACAGAGCTGGAAAAAGAATATTCCAAGTGAAGCATGGCCCCTATAATACCGGAACCTGTTCAGATATCAACATTTAAATACGAATTTCATAAGTTAAACCTCATGAGACGGGACAAACCGTTCATTCATATCGTCTTGCGTGTAAAACCGGCAACTCTCCTCCATAAATGACCTGCAATTTATACTTAAAATTATTTATGTTTTATTTAAATTTATAGCTTGACTAATTAAATTTTCAGGGTAATATTGCGGTATGGCTATTCAAATAAATCTGGATGTGATGCTTGCCAGGAGAAAGATGTCGCTTACCGAGCTGTCGAGAAGGGTCGGCCTGTCGCTCACCGCACTTTCCCTCTTCAAGACGGGAAAGATGAAGGGGCTCAGGTTCGGTTCCCTCAACTCGATATGCCGGGAGCTCGATTGTCAGCCCGGAGACATCCTCGAGTATATCCCGGAGTGAGCGATCCACTCTCCTGCCTTGCGTCTGGAAACGGTTTCTTCAACGGAGGTCGAGTGATGACTGAGAAGAGCTATACTATTGCGGGCTGGCTATCGATAGCCCTCGCGGTCTTCCTGCCCCTGCTTTTCGCGGTCGGGCTGGCCGAGAATTTCATCGGTAAGCACATGATGGGTATCGCCGATTCCGGTTTCGGTTTCGAGAAGCTGGCCACGGCGGTGATCGCTGCTGTGATAATCTTCATTCTACTGATGCTGAGGAAGCTGCTGAACGAGCGATACAGATTCACAAAGGCGAACAGGGTCATCACTTTCGCGATCATCTGGTACATCGTATTTACACTTGGTTCATTCGTCATGATCTTCTTCGCCGACACCACCTGGCCCGCGCCTGATACGACATCATTGATCGCACTTATCACTTTCTGGATCGTCTCCATGACTTCCTTGGGAATCATCGAGATATTCCTCGGCCTGCGGCTCCTGCGGATAAAGGAGAAAAAGAACGAGCTGATCAAGGTTTTCGCCTTTGTGACACTGGGCACGGGCGTCCTTGAACTGACGGTCGTGCTCTCCCCCCTGGCCCTTGTACTGATGCCAGTCTGGTGTGTTACGGCGGCGATGCTGTTCCTCAGGGAGAAGGACGAGGAACAGATCCTGTAGGAACGCTCGGCGTTGCCACATCCGACACTACTGGCAGCTGCCAGACCTTGAATATCGCCGTGGCGATGGAATCCACCTGCTCCCTGTTGTAGAACCAGAGCGGGAACCCGAAATGAACGCTCGGAGCCGCGACGCAGCCCGGCTTGTCGGCCACCACATCGGCATAACTCGAGTACCAGAAGGCGACTGTCTGATCATGCACTACGGAGTGGGTGTTTCGAGCCACTTCACGGTAAAGCGGATGGAAGCATGACTGCGACGAGTGACCGATGAAATTCATGTAGTAGTCGGAGTCATATACCTCAACGTAAAACATCCCCCTGACCTGCGGGTCGAAGAAATTCCCCTCTCTGCTGACATTATCCCAGAGATCAAGTCTCCGGGGAAAGCCTTCGAATTCTCCCGTCAGCGGATCAGAGTCGTCGAGTACCGCCCACTGCATCGCATCGTAGTCTACCCTCCTGTTCGTCATGAGGTCTGGCCTGAGCAGTCCGTAGACCTTGTCGATCACCGAGACGCAGAAATCGCGATACGCCATCGATTTCACGCCTGCCTCATTCTCACATCCAGGGCTGGGGCCATAGAACTCACATCGTACGCTGACCGGGAACAGTTTGGCATAGAGGCATGCGGCAAGTCCGCTCGTCCTCTGGCTCTCTCCTACCGTCCATAGATGGCCGCCCGAGGCCAGATAATAGGGGAGGAAATTGAGAGTGAGCTGGCCCGATGATCCCTCGGGAGTGTACTTCACGAAACGGTTCCATACGCTGCCGCTCAGCACATCTGAGGCAGTTGAGTATGACCATATGACGTTCTTGTACTTCCAGAAATACTCCATCGGTGGGAGATAGAAATCATTATCCAGCACATCGTATATATCGCGTTGTGGATCAAAATCCATCGCTTTGAGGCAAAGCGAGGTCCAGAAGATATCGTGCTCGGATTCGGTCGGAAACGCATAGATCTCCTGCGTGAAATGCAGAGAAGGAAAATCATCGACCCAGAGCAGATCCCTGGACATATCAAGTGGAATGGCCGTTATCTCGAGCGTACCCATTGTCACATATCCAAGGTTGTCGACAACTTCGACATAAAGGACATGCGTACCCGAGTACCACCTCCTCTCCTGTGCTGATGTGGTATAAGGGCTGGCGACTACGGCCCATTGCGAGGGATCATCGAGCTGCTGAATATCCCATCCGTACCTGAAGGACCGTATGACCCCCCCGTAATTAGCGGCATCACCTGTCCAGCTGAATCTTGTGCTGAATCCAGATGGTACATTCATCTTCTCCATTCTCATTTCCGTACCGAGGAATGAAAATGTTCCCAGATAAGGTTCGCTTATTCTCAGTACTGGCCCTGTCGGTATTATCGACATAAAATGCCGGACATTAGTCCTTTTGTCGAATACGACAGAGACTGCTCCCGCTTCGTCTTTCGCCTGCACCACGAAAATATAACCGCTGCCCGGTACAAGCACTTCGTTGTCACCAAGCCATGCTTCCCTGCCCGAATCGCCTGGTTCAAAATACCAGTACCAGTCGGACCACTTCTCCTCAAATACCCCGGGATTCCTGTTAAGCTCCGTGATGATGCCTGAAGTGTACGGTACGTGCATGTACCTGACAGAATCGACTTCCTGGTAGTTCCATGGTGAGTCCAGTGGGTCCTTCCCCTCCCATCTGAAGCGGATTAAATTACTCAGCATCTGGACGCCCGAGGATGGATCCGCGCAGTATGGTTCCGTGATCATGATGTGGGGTGCCAGCGTGTACGCCGTAAATGAACGATACGCAGCTTCCGATTTCGCGCCGCGGTCATCCACGGCCCGTACGAAGAAGGTGTGTGATTTCTTGAATTTCGCGTACAGGCTCTGGTTGATCACGACATTACGGTCGTACTCATCTGCCGATACGGTGAACATGCTGTCCCCACGCTTCGTATGCCCCCACTTTTCAGGGCCTGTTGTATCAGCAGGATCGAATCCTATCGGATCTCCCTCTACCATACAGAATTCGTAATGATCGATCTCTCCATCGACGTCATGTCCCAGCCAGAAGAAGTGAACCGTATACAGAGTCGTGTCACCCTCGAGCGGACCGTTGGTCAGTTCGATTTCCGGCGTCCTATTGTCACACATATCAGTTGTGAAGACGCTTTCTGAACACGCGGTAAGAAACAGAAGAACGCAGGCCGCAATGAATGCCACTGCAGCGTGCTTCATCATATTCTCTTTTTCACACATTCCGCACATAATCACCTTATCACCACAAATTTCCCGATCGTACGCGGAAAACCACCGTCATCAGGATCTATACTGAACAGATATACCCCACTTGTAACATCCTGCCCGTTTCTAGTGAGCAAGTTCCACGGGGCTGTTCCATCACCCGAGCTCCCGTCATGATATATCACCTCGACTAGATCTCCAGAGACAGTATAGATCCTTATCGTTGACCTACATCGAGGCAGATTCCGGAACTCGCACCGGAGCCCGGTTGGATCCTGGTTGTTTGGTTCAAGTCTCCATGATTCCATCTGATAAGCAGTTACAGGATTGGGGATAACGAAGACTTCGTCGCTTTTGTATTCTGCCGCTTTCTGAGCTTCCGATCTCGCCCTGACGAACTGGAAATTGGACATTGGCGTGTTGGCCCGGCCCGATGTCGAAGGAAGCCCGTCGTGGATCAGATGATCATAAGAAGTGACCGCGTAGAAGTACGGCAGCCCGTTCTTCGCATCCTCATCGATCAACCTGTAGTACCTCTTCCCTCCCTCGAATCCCAGATCATACCGGGCTAGACTCTCGAGCGTATCGCAGACTTCCGGTTCGAGCCCGACCGGGCAGGGAATAGAGTCATTGGGGTATTTGATCAATGACAACTCGAAATACGCCAGATATTCCTCCCTGTCGCTCATATTTTCGAGTGGCTCGTAAATCCACCCTCCCTGCGGTTCGGGGCTGCGGAACTCAATGTCGGGAGAAACACCGTTGACAATGTCCCTCTGTTCCAGAAAGAACCAGAGGTCCCTTCCCGGCCCTGTGTTCTCCGTCGTACCGACGGGCCTGTGCCAGCCCTCCGCCCGCCATACCTGGTAGCCCTCGAAATCGACGATCCTCGATATCGGGTCGGGAATGATCTCGGAAAGATTGTCCCAGTATATTTCGACAGAGTTGTCCCTCGGAACGAGTCTCATATTCGGAGGAACAGGCGCCGATCCGGTCTTCCAATGGAGCTGATGCTCCCTTCCTTCGATCCCTGTCATGTAGTATGTAAGATCAGCATCAAGCTTGCGGTAACAGTCAGAAGGTCCTCTGTATCTCCACTTCTCTTCTCCGCAGTCCAGGTTGCTCCAGATGATCTCGAATTTCTCAAGATCGAAGCGCGTCATATCGTCGTCGCAGGGATCAGGATCCCAGTCCTCGAGCGGACCCTCGACAGGTGATTCCCTGCCGATCATACCGGTCTCCGGGTTACCGTCGAGATCGAACCAGATACCCTCCCATACTTTCTGCGCTGCTGCCGTGTGATCAAGCATGTCTTCGAGTGAAGCCCCGCCCACGAAGGCGAAATCGATGAAAAACGAAGTCTCCGGGGCCAGGTAGGAAAAAGGTCCGCAGCTGAGCAGGATCCTGTAGTCAGCGGCGGACATGGTATTCGGATCGACGATCCTCGAGGTAAGCACTTCGTATCTCTCGAAATCGTTTGTGGGATCGCCGCCGTCAATGAAGGGCGCAAATCCCTTGAAGGTTCTGAAAGAGTTGAACCTCTTCGAGGGAAACCACGGTAGGCCGTTAGCGCCGTTCGGATCCGTCGAATGTCCGAGAAAGGCTATCCCGAAATATGAAGGCGTCCGTCCCTTGTCTCCGTCTTCGTCATATACGTATGCGACCATGATTTTGATCGGGATCTCCGCCTCGTCCTGCATCACGCACCAGGGCCCGTTGAAGAAACCAACCTGGTCGTCCATGTGATAACTTCCGTACTCCCTCGGTCCGGCATCGAGATCGGCGTATATCCCGACATAGAGGCCCGTAAGAAACTCTCTTCCGACGTTCTCTATCCAGTAGCGCACTCCGATGAAATCCTGGAAATCATCTTCCCCCCACTGATATGACTCCTGCCTGACCCTGATACCGAGAGGTTCATGTTCCGGCCAGACCGCCCTCGCCTGCGGGAGATCATCAGAAAACCAGCAGGAGAACATCTGCTTGCCCACGGCAGCAAAGTCTTCGTCGACCCTCCCGTCTCCATCGTCATCCATTCCGTTAAGCCAGTCCTCGTTGACAAGACCGTCCCCGTCGTCATCAGCCGGTCCCGGATATCTTTCGCCGCCGGGATCTCCCTCGAAACTCCTGTAGATCGTACCCACCCGGTCGATCGACGGGTAGAACTCCGTTTCGGGATATCCCGTCGACACGAAAGGAATCCCATTTCTCTCCGCCCCGACCCATATACCGGCAGCGTAGAGATACTCGATCCCGGATCCGGAGGGATACTGTGCTGAGGGAACATCTGCCATTGGATAGCGGCTCTTTGGAAGGGATCCGAAGAATCCCCAGTTGGTAACGTTCATCTGGAGGTTGCCGGCATTGTGGACAAACTCACCGTTGAGCACCGGCGTTTTATCTGGAGATGAAAACTTTCCGTCGAGCCAGGGGTCACGGACCGACGCATCATCGGAGGTTACTGCAACGGATGCCGGAATCAGAATCAGGAGGGCGCAAAGCGACGCTATCCTGCGCCACCCGTGAATGTCACGGACAGATTCCATGCTCCCCCCAGACTTTTCTGTACCCGGCTGCGGAACCGGTGCAATTCACACATACACTATTAATATGAAGCCGATGGAAGGTGCTTGCAAGGGTTATGAATACGGAACCATAGATATCCTTGACCGGAAATCCCTGTATGGATATTGTGAATCCATGACAGTTTCTGCGCATAGCGCCATGATATCGCGGAGAAGAGGCCTGATCCAGGTCTCCCTGTTCCTGATAGCTCTTATCCTGCGTCTTACCCTCTTTCTGATCGCCTCATCCGATGAAGCAAGGTTCATCAGGCCTGACACACAGACCTATATGCGTCTGGCGATCAATGTAGTCGATCACGATGCATTCTCGGCCAGCACGGAAGAACCTTTCGAACCTGATTTCGACGCGACCCCGGGATTTCCAGCTTTTATCATGGCTGTATTCGCTCTTTTTGGAAGGTCAATAACTCACATCGTGCTTATCCTTCTGATCATTGACTCTACAGTCCCTGTGATCCTGTTCAGGATCGGAGACAGGTGGCGTTCCTGGAGGATCGGAGCGGCTGCAGGCGGATTGTACGCTATCAGTCTGCTTCCCGTCCTCTCCTGCCAGCACGTGCTTTCCGACAGTCTGTTCACCTTCTTCCTGTCGCTCCAGATCCTGTTCTATCTGCGCTTTTTCAGGGAGGGCCGATCGCGCGATCTTCTGATAATGGTCCTGCTTATCGGTATAATGACTCTTATCAGGCCGACAGCGTCATACTGGATCTTCATTCTTCTGGGATTACTACTCTTCGTCAGGCCGCTTCCCGGAAACCGCAGGATGTCGAGGATATTGATCTCGGCTGTGATCTTCGCGGCGATCTGCACCCCATGGATAGCGAGGAATGTCCATCAGGGGGCCGGGTTCCGTCTCGTCACCAATACCGCAAAAACGGTCCGGTATTATTTCGCGGCAGCTGTGGAGGCTGAGAATACAGGCACCCCAGCCGGAAAGATCCGTAAAGAATGGAAAGCCACCGACCTGAAGCACTTCGAGAGCAATCCCGGCCTATACCCCGACGAAAATGCCAGAGCGGCATACAAGACTGAAAAAGGACTGGAGATCATTAGAAGACACCCTCTTGTCTTTGCCAGGCTGAGCGCCCGCCCATACGTTCTTTTTCCCGCTCTCGATGCATTCTATGAGCATATCGGAGTGTCGGCTGGTGGAAAAGGGACACTTGACATCCTTACACGTGAAGGTCCCTGGGCCGCAGTCCGACACTACTTCGATGGAAGGACCTGGCTTCTCATCCCGGTCTTTCCGTGGATCCTGCTGCTCGGGGTTACATATCTCGCCTGTATCGCCGGTTTGTTCATCTGCTTCCGGGAGAAAGCCTGGGGAGCCCTTCTTTCCTTTGTATTCTTCGCCCTTTATTACATCGCGCTGCTCGGACCGCTGACGCTTTCACGCTACCGGCTCCCTGCAATGCCGGCTATCGTACTGATGGCAGGCCTCGGGATGGCATCCTTGAAGAAAACTGCGGAAAAAAAATGAGCCGCCCGGGACTCGAACCCAGCACCCCCTGCTTAAAAGGCAGGATTTTGTCCTTTTTGTATGTTTAGGTAACTTAATAAATACTTATATATTGCATTCTGCTTCATATGGTTACACTGTTTTATCTTTATGCTGGATTATGCTAATTATTGGGAATTACATTGACACTTTAGTGACAGTACTGCATACTGGTATCACCTTTCACTAATGTAGGGGGTATCGGAGTGAGTGTCAAAAGAAGCAAGCGAAGACTCACGGATCAATTTCTAAATTCAATCGAGGTTCCGGAAGGAAAGAAATATGTCTGGCTTTCCGATAACAAACAACCCGGTTTCTGGGCGCGGGTGTTCCCGTCCGGCTCTGTCACATTCTATATTATTTACTATGTCCACGACGGCGAGACACACAAACAACGCAGAGAAAAGATTGGTAAAAAGAGCGACCGCCTCACTGTTGCCAAAGCCCGCGAAATCGCCGCCGAGAAAATGACAAGGGTAAATGCAGGGGGAGACCCTCAAACAGAAAAAGACCGTCTAAAAGAATCCCCTCCCCTCTCGCAGATAAGAGACGAATACCTTGAAGACCGGCGAGGTGAGGTCAAGGCACACATTGAAGAGAACCGCATCCTACACGGAAAAGACATTGGAAAGCTCATGCCTTTGCCGATTGTCAGTATTGACCGGATGGCAATCATGGCTGCCATAGGCAAGATTAAACGACGGGGCGCACCTGTATCTAGCAACCGTACCCTTTCGACTATGAAGCGCCTTTTCAACTTTGCCGTCACCTACGGATATATACAGGACAACCCCTTGCTCGGCATCAAACGCCTTGCAAAAGAGAAAGCCCGTCAGCGATACCTCAACGAGCAGGAAATCCGCGTCTTTTGGGATACCCTTGATAAACTCCCCGGCGTCAGCCCTCATACTAGCGCCGCCCTGCGCCTGATCCTCATCACAGCGCAGCGCCCCGGGGAAGTCTGCTCGATGGAATGGGACGAACTCGACCTTGATAATAACGTCTGGACTATCCCGGCCTCGAAAAGCAAGAACGAGATGGAGAACCGCGTTCCCTTGCCTCCGTTCGCTCTCGAAATCATTTCAGAACTCGCAGGCCAGCGCCGCCAGTCCGAGCAGTACGTCTTCCCCTTCTATGCGGGAAGTGGCGTCAACCCCGAACGACACTTGCAGCCGCATTCAATCAGTCACGCAATACGGCGCAACCGCGCCTTGTTCGGCCTCGAACCCTTCACCCATCACGATCTGCGACGCAGCGCCGCGACACACCTGGAGCGCCTCGGGTTCGGCCTCGTTGTCGAGCGCGTCCTGAATCACAAGCGCCCCGGTATCGCTGCCGTATATCAGCGGTACAGTTACGACAAAGAAAAGCGCGAAGCCCTTGACGCCTGGGCCACCGATCTGCACCGTCTGATTGAAGGGAAAGAGAGCAAGGTGCTAGCGATTAATCAGGGGTAGATAAAAGGGCGACCCTAACCCCACCCCGATACTATCCGCACCGGGCGGGTGTGTCAACTGTGTGTGTCTACGCTTTTATTCAAAAGCTACCCTCTACGATTATTCCTAGGCACAGAATAATCGTCAGAACAAACGTGATAGTAGCAAACGTTTTTAAAAGCTTGCTGCTTTCTTTTGTGGTCATTATCCCTATCATCTTGGTATTGATGTACGCTCCGATCATAATGCCGATTAATCGAATCAGTGTGATAATGGTTGGAATCATAGCCCCTCCTTCAGTTAACTGACACCGAGGGGCATAGTATCACATCCGCTGCTGGGATATCAAGCGGCTACAGGTGCGGGTCCTCGCCGGGGTCTGCTGTGTTGTGTCTCATGCTGTAATTATAGCATATTCTGCCGGAACAGGTGACCGAATCGATCGCGTCCAGTTTTATCAATTGGGGGTTGACAATACCCTAAATATCGGTAATACTTCTTATGGAGTTGATTTGCCTTTCAAGGCAGGATTTGGCGTAACAAAGGCACACGTTGCGCCATTTCCTTTTTTTGTAGCGGCTATAACTGATAAAATCGCAATGTAATATAAAACGGAGAGGTGGGCGAGCGGTCAAAGCCAATCAACTCCAAATTGATCGAAGACCTTGTAGGCTTCCGTGGGTTCGAATCCCACCCTCTCCGTCTTTAATTTTAAGCAATTATTGTACCGCCTCCATACGGCTCGTGGAGAGGGTGCCATTACAGGGTCGGTATAACTGCCCGGTTTGTAATAAGGCGCACGCCTGACAACCCGCCCTCGGTCACAGATGCCCCTGAGTGCCCCATATATCGCCATATGAGCCAGCGC
>SDBS01000190.1_pt1 | contig 53136 bp, 62 predicted proteins | sample 2277091 | NCBI WGS metagenome assembly SDBS01 (sample SAMN10404972, study PRJNA504765) | marine sediment metagenome | isolation source: marine sediment core GS10_PC15, 163 cmbsf | place: Arctic Ocean: Southern Knipovich Ridge | collected 2010 | reverse complement strand
CTAGAGGTAGGCATGGCCCGCCCAACTGCTCGTAAGGCCATCGTCCGTGGCGTGGCGTGTGGAGGAGTCGTGTGCTCTGTGCGCCCTGTGCGCAATAGAGAGGTGTGCAGGAAAGCATGCTTTTCTCCACGGCGACCCACAGGAAGCGACCCCAAGAAAGAAAGCGGGTCCCATCTGTAGGGGAGTATGCCTCTCCCTCTGGCTCGGTACCGACTTACTGGAAAGTTTTTTTAAAAATGTTTATATCATCCAAGTACTTACAGCTTGCCATACGCTCCGGAGACGTGTTCTGCACCTGTCCTGAAGGTATCCATGCAGGCCCCGTGCTCATGCATCTTCAGGGCTGCCGATGGGACGTGTTCGTACACAACATTTACGGTCATGAGCGACGTGACGAGGCCAGTGGCAAATCACCGATGACTTCCGCGGAGACCTACGAAGCCATAACCTCGTGGCCGAAAGGATTTATCAGGTACGAACCTAACGATCCGTGACCAGCACTCGGGGCATAAATTTATAGAGCAAGGCCTTGACGGAGACCCATCAGTCGGGTAATGTGTCCGGGTGTACGGGAAACCACAGAGACGGTAGCTCCGACTCAACAACAAAGTCCCCGACTCCCTCAGGGGCGACCATGGACCGCGGACTGAGGGAGACGTTAAATTTTAGGAGGCAGGAAATGAATACATTTTTAGCATCGAAGAAAACCTCGGATCGCTTCTGGACAGTGGAAGATGGCGACCAGATCGCTAAAGACCTCGCATCCGGATCAACCATCCGGTACTGGCTTATCAATGAGACAAGAAGGGGCGTTACATTGAAACGTGTGATCGCGCAGCCTGTCGCCAAGGTCAAAGTGGAGCGGATTGAGATCGTTGCCAATGGTGGCGTAGTCGGCTCTGCTGACGTACCCACTACCTAATACAACCCACCGATAGGCCTGCGACATAGGATGTGAAGCAGGCCGCTTTAAGAGAGGCGAGACATGGAAAACCCAGTATTTACTGAAGTCGAGAGCAGCAACATAGCGGCTATCGCGTACACTGCCGGAGACCCGGAGAGTAGCGCCGGCACCCTGTTTATCCGGTTCAGGACTGGTACAGAGTACTCGTACAAAGACTTTCCGAATCAGCTCGCTGAAGACTTCTTTCAGGCCGATAGCGTAGGCAAGTTCTTCCACGCGAACATCCGTTCGCAATACCCCGGCGAAGCGTCAGTCAGCGATCCGGAAGATATTTCGGAAGTCGAGAAGCTTCAGGAGTTAGGGGTCCCAGCAGAGCTGCTGTACAAGAAGCCCGAAAACGGCGGCGGCAGTGGAGCACAGTTTTGAGACTAAGGCAGCCATGTCCGTGCAGACACATACGAGGCGGGGAAGTGCAGAACGACGGCACAGGCATGTGCGATCCGTGCAAGACAAACCCGATACCCAGACTGGACCTGAAGGCGCGACGTGCCCGCGGGCTGGCGACGGGGCCTAGATGATGTTCTGGCAGGGTGTGCTTACTGGTGCATTATTCATGCTTTTCGTGATTTGGTTAATATGTTACGCAGTCATTCGTAGCCCCGGTGGGAAGAGCTAATGAGTATCGACAAGGCCATGTTCAATCGTTCGTTCATCAGGATGCGGGGCGCTGGTATGTCGAAGAGCGGCAAAACTAGGGTCTGGGAAGTTACGGACGCCGATGGGTCCTACGTCCTAGGAACGATCAAGTGGTACGGACACTGGAGGGGGTATGCATTCTTTCCGGAGATGCACACGGAGACCCTGTACGAGCAGAAGTGTTTGCGAGAGATAGCGGACTTTATCGAGACGGCCACGAAGCTAACTCGACAGTCTTGGAGGAAGAAGAAATGAATGACATTTGGATACTGATTTACCTTGTTGTGGAGTTGAGCGGTACAGCAGAAAACCCCAAGGTGACCTATACTCCCGAACAGATCGAAACCCCCAGTTATGAGATTTGCATATCAACCAAAGAAGACCTTGGAAGTGTGCTCTTTGATGACGGATGGGGCGGCAACTACCACTACTTTCAGGGTCTTGTCTGCCATAAGAAACCAGACGAGGAGTTGATCGATGCTACGAACTAAAACTTGGAAAGACTGGTTCTGGGACGGCATGTTCGCCTTGACTTATCTCGGGGTGTTCATGATTTACTTCAACCAATCATGGTTCATGGGGGCGGTTGCATTGATCCCCATCGGCGCGACTCTATGGGAAATTAGATGAGACTGTTAAGTACGTTCGATTTGGTAGTTGGTATATTGGCCATCGTGCTTGCAATTACTGTCAATCCGTGGTGGCTGTTGCTGTTGGCGCTCAAGTACACCCCACCAAAGGGAGATTAAAATGTGGGAACCGACAGCACTTTTGATTATGATAAGCATGGTGACACTGGTCGCGGTCATACGAGGTTTGATGATGATCGTGAATGTGCTGCGTGCTATGAGTGGACACTTTGAGAGTGACGGCGGGGCGAAGTTCATGATCGCCGATGACACGCTGCGTCAAATATCAGGTTTCCTGATGGATGAATATAAGCAAAAGTCTCTGGAGGAGGTTCGTCTCACGGTGCTCCGAAAGATACTAGCCGGCAGACATAGGACAGAGACTCTTGAGAGCAAACAAAACAAAACTACGAAAGCGTCCTGAGCCGTATAAGAAGACGCAGCGCGGTGCGAGACACAAACCAAGTGGCTTCAGCAAGCTGGTGCGCAAGGTTCTTAAGCAGGGTGGGCTCTGGTATGCAGAAGGCTATCCGGGACACGGCAAGAGCGGACACATGCGTGGACACAAGAGGGGCAGGACATGAAAAAAATACCTGATTCATTTTTACCATGGTGCTCAGGGATATTGGGGGCCGTTCTTCTTGCCCTGATTCTGAGCGACATACCAGATAAAGAGGCGCCTGTCCCTGTCGTCGTGGAGGAAGTAGTTGAGAAGACACCACCAACTGCTACCGAACTATGTCAGGCGAACACTATCCTTTCCGGATCGCTGCAAGCTTGCCACCGTGACAAGGCATGCAATTTGAATGACGCAGAGGTCTTCCACATGTACCTAACAGGAAAGGCCGCTGTGATCCAGTGCAGGAAAGCCGTCATGATTGATATGTTTGCTGAGGTGAACAGACAGATAGAGCAACTCAACGAAGAAGAGGAGCCACCTAAGCCGGAGGTTCTGCCGCTGCATCCACTGGAGCCGGAAGAAGAAGATGCGCAACGAATCTGAAGGGAAAGAGCCACGTAAGAAAAAGTGGCAGTTCGAGATTAAGACGTGGATGGGAAAACTCCACGAAGGTGTATGGGTGCGGGAAGCCGTTGCAACTACATTGAAGCGAACCTTCGAGCACCACACCCACGGAAAGGGATGGACGAAAAAAGACCCCAAGATAGTTAAGGCAGTCGAGACTGAACTCGTGTATGCCCATCAAGGGTACAGACCTAAATTTGACGACGAGAAGAGCACGAGAAAGTCGTTCTTCTTTCGAGGTGCAAGGATATGGAAGAAGTAAACATTTTCCGGACTCAGCAAGAGTCAGATTGGTTCGAAGCTATGCTGGAGCAGAGCCGCAATGGTGTTGGCCACCCAAATGAAACGTGGACAACTCGCGCGATGATTGCGATGAAGCCGGCCGGTTTGATTGGAAAGAGTTTGACAACCAACGAGATAGAGCTACGACTGGCTCCGTACATAGGGATGTCTGGGAACAGGCACGCGTTGAACAATATGGTGCGCAGGGCAATTAACCGTGGTATCATATCCAGAACTGATCGGAAGAAGTACGTTGAAGGAGTGCGGAATTCACACCCGGAGTACGAAATAAATGGACACCTTGAAATTGATACTGATGGCAATTTTCATTCTGTCAGGCTGCGTAAGCCCGACGAAGGGAATGACGCCGGACGAGGCAGAAGCCTACTTAGTGCAGAAAGAGTACGCCAGAGAAAACAGGCGAATACAGCAGCGTGACGAGTTAGCTGCTTTTGTTCTTAACTGCCAGCTCACCAACAGGATTTTGGTGCATACGGGCCACAGCAGCATTGGCAAGTCAGCCCACGTTAGAAGAGATGGAACAGTGTTTCTTCCAAGACACGCAAGGCGGCAAGAGTACCAATGTGGAACTGCCGGAGAAGTTCGGGACGCATTCGAGCGTGCCTACTACTAAGAATTAAACTCATCCCACGGAGGCGGGTATGGACCTTAAGAGAACGGCTCTCAAAACGAGAGTTGCACAAGTCAAGATAGGGCTAAGCGCTCATGCTTACAACGCTCCAATCGGTGCCGTTGAAATCCCCAATAAACTATTTGACGAACTCGCTGATGTCATCGAGGAGTTGGAACTGATTGCGTTCGAGGAACCATCGTCGGCACGTAGGCCGACAGTGCGCATCAGCAAGTCTGACAAGCCGCGTAAGAAGCCAGCGAAGAAAGCTGCTTCGACCAAGGCCAAGACCAAGACTGTTCGCAAATGAGAATTCAGTACATCAGCGACTTGCACATCGAGTGCCAACAGTTCTTCGTTGAGAAGAAGGGCGATGTGCTCATACTGGCCGGCGACATCTTCAGCGGTAAGTCAGTGGTGCGGTTCCGTGATTTTATGAAGAGAACCTTGGACCTTGGATTTGACGCAGTACTGTACGTCCTCGGCAATCATGAAGGGTATGGCTGGTCTATCGGAGAAGCGAAAGACTTGCTTCGTGAGTATGACTCGAATGACTCGACCTTTTGGTTCCTTGATCGATCAGGTGTTGTGCTGAATGGCCAGCGATTCACAGGGGCATCTCTTTGGTCTAACCCGACTCAAAACGCAAAGATACAGGCTCGCTTGTACATCAACGACTATAGGGCCATCCGTAACTGGAACATAGACAGGCACGTTGATGAGCACTACCGTGACTTGGAGTATCTTGAGGGCGAGATAGCAGAGGGTGACGTGGTGATCACGCACTTCCCACCGCGGTACACTGGAATTGATCAGGCACGGTTTGGTGGTGACACTCTCAATAGCTGGTTCACAAATAATTTGGATGGATTGATTTGTGAAAAGAAGCCGGCATTGTGGGTGAGCGGACACACGCACCATTGTTGGAAGTCGAAGATCGGCTCTACGATGGACGTGGGGAATTGCCGCGGGTACACTTACATCCACAGGGGGACCGGTCAGGCCTATTCAGAAGTGAAGGCATTCGACCCGTTAAAAACAATAAGAATTGGAGCATTGGATGAAGGCGCTGACGACAGCTCAGAGGGAGCTGCTTAAGAACTTGGACGATGGCTGGGAAGTCACTTTCACAGATAAGCACTACGCGACAACTAAAGACGGTGTCGATGGTGCTAAGTTATGGCCTTCGACTTTCTACGGTCTGTTTGATGGCCGACTCGTAGAAAAACTCACGAACGGAAACTACACGATTTCATACCATGGCAAGCAGCAAATACGGAGTAAAGACTCAGGAGTGGTGGAAACACCTCCGGTGGACGAAGCGTCCGTTCTGGAAGAGGCATCGTCAACATGACCGCCGACAAGTGGGAGAACAGATATCGCAAACAGGTTCAGGCAAACAACCACCTGAGTGACAAGTTGCGTAAGACCCGCAAGGTTGGGCAAGACATGATCGACACGCTGAGGGGCGCGTACTCGGAGAAGACAACCGAGTGCATTAACGCACAAATGAGAATACGAGTACTGGAGCAAATGCTAGGTGATGAACAACAACCCGATAAGTAAGTTACTGTTTGGTATAGTTATTTTGTGCTTTGGCATGGTGCTTTGCGCAGAATTGCGCGCCGAAGAAATCCAAAAACCGTACGAAATTGAAAACGTAATGGTAACTTTTTTCTGGTTCGATACCGATCTGGAGATGCAAGCAAAATACGCAGAGCTACAGGACGAGGAAGAAGTTGATGAAGACATGAGGGCTTTTTCTGGGTCAGAGCCGTATCCGGATAAAAACTTTTGCCATGTGGATATTTACGCTGTTCGTCCGCAGGAAGTGGACGACGACTACACGATGTCGGTTGGTCACGAGGTTCTGCACTGTGTGTACGGAGCCGACTACCACGAGGGTCGTCGGTAGGTGCAGGCATTTGACTTCATCAACGATGTTTTCCAGTGGTGCGGCGACTGGGTTCCTCAGTGGGACCTGTTGCAAACGAACGAGGCTGGAATAAAATACAAGCCACATGGCGTGGTCGAGGTGTTGCCTCCCGGTGATATTTACTGGTGGTGGCCCGTCACGACTAATGTGGATACAATAAAGACCAAGAGACAGACTCTGACTTTTGGCCAGCGTCTAACAACGAAAGATGACCTTACGGTTCAAGTGAATACTGTGATAGTATTCAACATTGTTGACGTTGTGCAGGCCTTGGTCGAAACCAAGGACTTTGAGGATACGATTGGCGAGGTAGCCCAAAAGCTTACTATCCACCCCATCATGTCACGATCATTTGGAGAAATACGTGAAGACATGGGCGAATCGAACGAAATGCGCAATGAGATTTCTCGCGGGGCTCGTACGCTCCTCAGAGATTACGGAATCGAAGTCCTTGACGGGTACGTTTCAGACTTCAGCAAAACCACAGTATTTAGCCACGACGGCGAAGATCATTTTGCCGGACACGAGGAAGACGACGATGAGTAAAAACAAACCACAGCTAATAGATGAGCTGAAGGTCGCTAAGGCACAGAACAAAGCGCTTCGATATGAACTGGAAGAATTGCAACTTGAGCTGTCCGGGGCGTACGACGAGGTGGGCCAGAATAGCGGATACGACATTGCAGTAAAGGCAATGGAAGGTTTGCGAGAACAGCAGGCCAACGATACCAACCAGAATTCAAGCGCCACAGCCTTGATACAGGGCAAGGTCGATATGCTCGTAGAGCTGTTTGATCTATAACGCCTGACTTTTTTTGCATGCCAGCAGGGCCCTTTCCGGGAGACCGGGCGGGGTTTTTTGCGTTATAGTAATCTCCAATGAAGAACTCTTTCGATCAATTGTGCGACCAGCTTAGCGATTCTGTCTCAGACATGAAGCAATCAGCCAAGTTGATTAAAGGCAGCACTCAAACCATGGGTCCCAGAAGCGCCCGGTTGATCAAAGTGATTCAGAGAATGGAGCTGAGATGTCGTCAAGATCAAACAAAGGTGGACGAGGAGTTGTTCCACAGACAGTAACGACTCGCCCGAGAAGTTGGCACCTTCCACAAAGCGACATCGAGATCAAGGATGAGCCGCCTCTGCCGATAGGCCGCAGGCCGAGAGACCCACGAAAAATAAGGAATGTGCAGCCGCGACCGCCGAGGAGAAATCCCATGATTCGTGTGGACAAACCAACAGGTGAGCGGGAATTGCGCACTCCAATTTATGAGCCCGACGAGTACCTTTACGAAAACGAGGAAGAAGACGATGACGAGTAGGTCACAAAAAAATTCACGAGGCAGCGGACTGAAAAAACCTAAGCCTGTCGTGATTCCAAAGATGAAGAATCCGGAGTCTTACAAGAAGGTGAGCCCGATTGTCCAAGAGATCATTGACAAAAAGCGATACTAAGACATGGGCGACCTGACGCAAATTCAGGGCGAACTCGGGAGGCGCGATTTACATCGGTTCTTTGTGGACGCTTGGCCGTTCATGGACCCGGCTCCATTTCACAGTACTTGGCACCTTGAGGCGCTCTGCGAGTTTCTCACATACGTTTCTCAGGATGAGATTCGTCGTCTGATTGTGTCTATGCCTCCTCGCATGACGAAGTCTTTGTCGTGCTCTGTGGCGTGGCCGGTATGGGAATGGATCGATAGTCCGGCAACACAATTTCTGTCATCATCGTATGACCTCAACCTCTCAACCCGAGACGCGCTAAAGTCGCGGCGACTAATTGAATCCCCGTGGTTTCAAGACCGGTGGGGCGACAGGTTCAGGATACGTTCTGACGAGAACATGAAATCACGGTATTCAAACACCGTGGGCGGCCATAGAATCGCCATCACCTCATCCGGACGTACGACCGGTGAGGGCGGGGACATCATCCTTTTGGATGACTCGCATAACGCCAAAGAGGCCTACTCTGACGTTAAGCGCGAGGGTATTCTCGATTGGTATGACAACACGATGCGCTCACGATTGAACAATCAGAACACTGGCCGGATCGTACACGTCGGGCAGCGCGTTCATGAAGTGGACGTTATCGGCCACATCCTAAAGAAAGAGGGTCGATGTACCGTTACGGATAACGGTAAGTGGATACACCTTGTCATGCCGAATGAATTCCGTCCGCTCACACGGTGCATGCTGTCGCTTCCGAAGGACGTGAGGAAGGCACAGACTGATGAAGATTTTGAGCCACCTGTCGTCTTTCAGGACCCAAGGGAGGATGAGGGGGATTTGCTGTGTCCGGGCCGGCTGGGCAAAGAAGCTACACAGGACTTGAAGCCGCCGACAGGGATGTCACAACGCGACTACAACTCCCAGTACCAGCAAGACCCGGCCGCTGACGATGGTTTGATTCTGAAGCGGTCATGGTGGATTCCTTGGGAATATCCCGAGTGGCATCCGGATTCGCACCTGCGCCGGCCGATGCCGGAGTGCGAGGCGATCCTGCAAATTTACGACACGGCTTTCGAGGAGGAGGAAGAAAATGACTTTTCTGCACGAACAACGTGGGGAGTGTTCCCCTTCGCGCACGAGAGAATACACCCCACAACTGGCGTCATCATCACGAACGAGATCAAGCGATGCGTTATTCTTCTCGAAGCGTGGCACGACAAAGTTCCTTTCCCTGACCTACGACGAGAGGCGATGCGCGCTTATAATGATTGGGAACCGGACTGGGTTCTGATTGAAAAGAAAGCTTCTGGCCACTCTCTGATACAAGAGCTGCGTAAGTCGGGCGTTAGGGTGAAGTCGGTTGACCCGAAGGGAAAAGACAAGACGCTGCGAGCGCACATCAGTTCCAGCCCGCTGGAGCAAGGATGTGTGTTCTACGTTCCGGGTCACTTGGAAGCTTCCGATGTTATTGAGGAATGCGCGAAGTTTCCGGTTGGCGCGTACGACGACTACACGGATACCGTGGTGATGGCGCTGGCTTGGCTGCGTAGAATGGGAAGCATCGAATACTTTGATGAGGACGAAGGGGAAATGAATCTCTTCAAACCCCGTCGCGAACGAGGGATTTACGGATAGGGAATGCTGTACTATGAGCACGATGAAAGATTATCAACCGACACCAGCCGAGATGATGATCGCCCAGCATATTGATGGCGTTATCCACGATCTGATGTCGGGCGAATTGGCCGGCATTGGCCTATGCGGCGTTCGGACAAACGGAGAAGATATATTCTTTTACTTGAACAAAGCTGAAGCGCCCGTTCTCCGGCCGGCGATTAACCGGCTGCTCGGGCTATACGAGGCCGGTCAGCAGTTCAAAGGGCTGACTACCGCGCCTAAGAACAACAGATCATACTTGGTACACTAATGGCAAAACAAACAGCCTATCTTGAAGAGATGGACGGCGAAGCAATTCTCGACAGCGTTGTGGAAGGTGCAACTGTTCGTCAGGATGGCGCCGACATCGTAGTAGATTACAGCGGGCGTCTTGGGGAGGTCGCGGAGCCGACTGATGACTTTGATCAAAACCTTGCAGAACTCCTAGACGATAACGCACGGGTGTTGCTCGGCAATCAAGTTGTCGAGTGGGTTCGAGAAGACGAAGAGTCTCGAAGCGGTTGGAAGAGGCGAATACTTGACGGCCTTGAAATTATCGGCGTCGAGGAAATACCTACCGAAGCTAGTGCCTTTGACGGCAGCTCGACAGTCACCCACCCCGCTATCGCGGAAGCAATGGTTCGATTCCAAGCGAACGCCATGGAGGAGCTATTTCCATCTGAAGGGCCTGTCAAGACAAAAGTGATTGGCGAGTCAGACCCGGAGCGAGAAGCGCAGTCTCAGCGCGTACAAGAATTTATGAACTTCATGCTCGTGGAGGAAGACGACGAGTACTTTGATCACACCGACCAGATGTGCATGTACCTACCGTATGCGGGAAGTGCTTTCAAGAAGGTTTATTTCGACCAAACCGAAGACACCACTTTCTCCCGTTTCATCCCTGCCGAGGACCTCGTCGTTCCCTACGACGCAACATCCCTTAAGACTTGCCCACGCTACACCCACAAGTACAAGATGTACGGCAACGAGATCAATGCTCGGATAGTATCCGGAGAATTCCTCGATACTAACCAGCTTGACCCTACAGGCACAAGCCTAAGCGGATCGGTTGGCGGTGTCAACGACGAAGATGTCAAAGACATCTCCGACGACCGTGAAGCGTTTAGAGCAGAAGAAGACGTGGTCTATCAGATTTTTGAGTGTCACGCCGAGATCGTATTCACCGAATTCGATGAGCCCGACTCGACTGAGGACGACACGCACCGAGTGGCACTGCCGTATGTGTTGACGATTGAAGCCGAGTCAGGAGAGGTGCTTGCCATCCGCCGACTCTGGAGGGAAGACGATGAGCGACGAAAGAAAAGAGTTCATTTCATCCACTATAAGTTTTTGCCGGGACTGGGTTTCTACGGATGGGGATATCTCCATATCATCGGTTCCCTTGGCAAAGCCGCTTCTGGTGCATTGCGAGCCCTGCTTGACGGATCAGCGACAGCTTCCCTTCAGGGTGGATTCAAGTCGAAGGAGTCACGCCTAGCCGGCGAGTTTGTCTTCACGCCGGGCGTCTGGAAAGACGTGGACATGACGGCCGAAGACCTTGCAAAATCATTCTACACGCCTCCGTTCAAGGAGCCGTCGCCTGCCCTATTTCACACGCTTGAGTTGCTAGTCAATGGCATCAAGGACTTTTCATCGACAACGGAGGCTATGACCGGTGCCGCAGATAACAAAGGCCCAGTGGGCACAACTCTCGCTCTCATTGAACAGGGATCAAAAATCTATTCTGGAATTCATAAGCGGATGCACAAGGCCGCGCGATTTGAGTTCAAGCTTTTTGCCCAGCTCAACTACGAACACATGGGAGAAGAAGGATACCCTTACGATGTCAGGGGTGGCGAAGAACGTACGATCCAGAGAGAAGACTTCGATGGACGTGTTGACATCATACCGATCTCTGACCCAAACATTTATTCGAACGTCCAACGAGTTGCCAAGGCACAGGCTGTCCTCGAACTCATTGCAGAAGATCAAGAACTCTATAGCGTCGAGGCTCGAAGACAGGCTCACTTGGATATGCACAGAGCGCTTCGGACTCCCGATCCAGAGCGACTACTTCCCGACACGACGGCCAAACGTCTTGACCCTGTTACCGAAAACCAAACTCTGCTAACAGGCGGAGCAGTGTCTGTCTTTCCAGATCAGGATCACGACAACCACATCAAGGCTCACATGCTATTTCAAGAAGAGGCTATGGGCATGGATGGCTTGGACCCGGAGATGATGCAAGAAGCGCAGTTCAACATGTTCTCTCACTTGACCGAGCATCACGCGTACGCGTACAGACTTCGTATCGAGCAAGAACTTGGTACGTCGCTACCGGACGTGGACTACTCGAACATCGAGGAAGACATGGACCCAGCTCTGGACAACGCCGTCGCTCGCGCAGTCGCGGAGAACGTCGCACCGCCGCCGCCGAAGCAGGGACCAGAGCCAAGCGAGGAGGAGCAGGCTCAGGCCGAGCACGAGCAGCAGCTTGAGCACAAGGACCAGACACACCAGCAGAAGATCGGGCACACGGACGAGACTCATGCTCAGTCCATGAAGATCGCCGGGGAAGAGGCCCAGCAGCATCTTGAGGCTGATCAGGAGAAGGCTAGTCAAGACCTTAAGAAGAAGGCGGCTGACAACGTTCTTGATGAGGCAAGCAGGGCAGCAGCGCTGAAGGATGAGTAATGGCAGGGGCTACTCCACCAGAGGTGCGTAAGGCTCGGGCCTTCCTTCGGAGCAAGGGAATCAACACTCGGGAGATTCCCCCCCGAAAATTTGCCAGTTCAGCGAAAGAGTTGGATCGTGGATTTCGTGACCTGCTTAAGTTTATAATGAGGCTAATGTCTGGGGGGCAAGGGCAGTCGCGACAGCGGCAGGAAGTAATCTACAGTAAGAGGAATCAGTAATGACACACACATCATACGGACGCACTGGAGGCTCGGCCAGAAAGGGCTTGTCCGCTAAGGTAAAAAAGGCGACATCAGCACGAGCGCGTCCGGCCGCAAACAGCAAACGCAGAGGGCTTGCATCGGCAGCCCGCGGCTTTAAGAAGAAATCGGCCGCAATGGCACGTCCAGCGGCAAGGGCACGGCCAGCAGCGAGAGCACGACCCGCTCGCGGAAGATCGCGAGGCGGCCGTAGATCAATGCGGTAAGACAATGACACTGGAGGCATCATGTCAGGACAAAGCGAAGTACAAGTAATCGCCGGAAGTGGCGTATCGTGGCTATTGGAAAACCTTCAAATGAAGGCGGAAGAGCGCCTTGAACACCTCAAGGAAGGGATAGCTGAGGGCGTTCCTCGTGAAGAATACGAACAAATGGTTGGCCGATACAAAGAGGCCAAGCGATGGAAAGACTTCATGTTCGCGGAAACCTTCGCGGAATTTCAACAGGCCGAAGAGAGCGTGCTCGAACAAGACGAGCTAGAGGAGATGCCTGATGACGACGGGGAATAAGGCAGTACCACTTCCACTCGGTTGGAAAGTGATCGTTAAGCCTAAGACAGGAGTCACCACTTCAGGGGGTGGGATAGACATTTCGGCAGCAGCAGATGCAGAGTCGCACCTGTGCTATACGGGAGAGATTCTTGCTATGGGCGAGGCGGCCTTCACGGCTAAAACCAAGTCAGGAATCAACATGGGTACGTGGAAGGTCCGGCCACAGGTCGGAGACTTCGTTATACACACTCCCTACGCCGGCATGCGCATCCGTCGCTCCGGCGAAAAAGACGAGAACTACATCATACTCATGAATGACACTGACATTCAGGCGCTCATCGATGATGTGGATGACTATTATTCGTGGGTTGACGCCGCAGGGTAGTAGTTTTTTTCTTCGTCAAAACTGGCTTTGATCACTTGATAAGGTCAGCTTACTCATGAAACAATGGCGCTGTCTCCTCCTTAGTGAGCAGACGGCACAGCCGCAGGCTGGAGGAAAATACGGACATGAGCAAAAAGACCGGATACACGGTTGAATCAGACTTTGATGATCTGCACGGCGATCCCGCTGATCCCGTGGACTTGGAAGTTGACCTCGACTCAGACAATCCCATCATACAAGCCTTTGTAACAGGCAAAGATGATGACGATTACGTTCCGCCCGATAAGGACGACGACGATGAGCCGAAGGCAAAGAAGAAAAATAAAGACACCAAGTTCGTGGAAGATGAGGACGACGACGACCTAATCGAACTCGACGACGACGAAGAAGAAGAGGAGAAAGAAGACCTCGACGACGACGACGAAGAAGAGGAAGAAGAGGACGACGCAGACGACGAGGAAGAGGAAGAAGACCCCGACGACAAGAAAGGCTACAGCCGAAAGGTGCAAGCCCGGATCGATAGGGAACGAGACCTCCGAGTCGCAGACAAAACTGATTCTGACAGAAGGATAGCCAAGCTTGAGCGCGAGAACAAATTGTTCAAAGCGCAAAGCACGTTCAAGGAAGAAGGACGAGAGGCAGACCGTAAACTTCGAGCACTCCGAAAGGACAAAGCGGCAGCGATTGAGGAAGGCGACACTGAAAAGCAGGTTGATATCGATGATCAAATTCTCGACATCAAGTCTGACCAGAAGGTGAAGCAGTACGAACTGAAGCAGCTTGAAGATAGTATCGACGACGAAGTAGATGACGCGGGTGGTAATACACCAGCGGCCGGGCAAAAGTGGCTTGAGAAGTACCCCCAGTTCCACACCAACAAAGAGTTTCAGAAAACTGTTTTGCTGGCAGATAAGATGGTAGCTGCGAAGGGGCTTGACAAGAACACCGATAAGTACTACAGCGAGATGGAGAAAATCCTTCAACCTCAGTACCCCAGCATCATCAAACTTGCCAAGACAACCACAAAGCGTGGAAAGCGCAGAGCGGCGGCTAAGAAGAAAAGGTCAGCAGTTGGTGGGACTCAGAAAGCAGGAACAAGGCGAGCACGTCGTGGAGTCATCAGACTTACTCGGGGCGACCAAGAGCAGATGGAAATTTTTGGAATGGACCCAAAGAACGTCAAAGACGTGAAAGCTTGGGCAGACAGTAAGGCAGGTAAATAACTCATGACCACAAAAGCACAACGAACAGCATCCGGAAAGAAGGCGTGGGCAACACGACAACGCCGAGAAAAGAACCGAATGCTTGGTGAGTCAGCATCATCTTCACATGATGTGGATTTACCTGAAGACGAACGAACAACTGAGCAGAGCGTTGCTCAGGCCATGGGATTCGAGGTTCCATCCGCTGAAACGGATTGGTCTCGCCCATCTGAACTTGAAGCACCGAAGCCACGCGCTGGATACACTCAGCGATGGATTAGGATCAGACTCGGAAACGAGGAAGATTCGCGTAACGCGATGCGGAAAATGCGTGAAGGATGGATACCCCGAGCACTGGATTCAGTGCCAGAGGGATATTCACCACCGACCTTTCTTCACGCCCGACTAGGAAACGTAATCGGTGTTGAGGACTTGATTCTCTGTGAGATGCCTCTCAAGAAGGCGAGACAGCGTAATGCTTTTTATAAGGAGCGGCTGGATCGAATGATGGAGGGTATCGAGAATGATCTCCGGAACGTCTCTCAAGGCGGGCCGAGGATTACTCGCACAGCGAAGACACAGGTCACTAAACGCCGACTCAGACTCCCTGATCCGGGCGAGGAATAACTTCCCCTCCTAAACCACAGTACTCCGTCGGTTTCTTTTAACCAAGGAGTAACGAAGTGGTATTCTCGATTCAAAATCAAAGCAAGGGTTTCTCCCCAGTGCGAGCTGCGGGTGGCCGAATTGTTGACCCTTCTGATCAGTTTGAGGTTTTAGGTGGCTACACCACCGATCTCTTCTCTGGACAGGTGGTGACGCAAGCTAACGATTCTTTCGTGCGAGTTTTGAACGCTGCCGCTGACCTTGTACTTGGTGTCTTTAATGGCGTCTGGTATGTGGACACGCAGGGCGACACCATCTTCCGACCATACTGGCCAGCTAGCACATCCGTTCAAACCGGCTCTGTGATTAAAGCCAGCATATACGATCCCGTTGGGACGTTCTTCCAGATTGACTCAGATGCTGATACCATCTTTGGTGATTCGGATAAGTATGCTGACCTGACACCGGCTACAGGTACTGGCGGAAGCACGGTTACCGGACGGTCAAGCGCACAGCTTGATCATGCAAACATCGACGCGGCAATTCAGACAGATAACGTTGTCCGAATCCGCGAGCGTAGTCAGCAACCCGGTGATCTTCGTCTCGTTATTGTGAACTTCATCAGGCCTCAGTTTGGGGCTACGATAGGTGGATAATAATGGCACTTAATCGCGCAGACTTCAGAAAGCAACTCCAAGAAGGCCTAAACGCTGTCTTCGGCATGGCATACAAGTCATATCCCGAAGAGTGGCGTGGTTTCTTCGCGGTCTCAACATCGCGTAAGGCTTTTGAGGAAGACGTATTGATGGCAGGCTTTGGTGCCGCTCCCGTAAAGGGTGAGGGCGCTGGGGTCGAATACGACGAAGGAGCAGAATCCTACGTCGCTCGATACAATCATGAGACAATCGCATTGGCATTCTCAATTACTGAGGAAGCTGAAGAGGATGGTCTTTACGGCGCATTGGGCGCAAAGTACGCGAAGGCTCTGGCTCGTTCGTTGCAACATACGAAAGAAGTCAAGGGCGCTAACGTGCTCAACAACGGATTCGATTCCAATTTCCCCGGTGGTGACACCGTAGAATTGTTCAACGGTTCCCACGCCCTTTGGGGTGGTGGTACGCAGAGCAACCTACTTGCCACACCGTCTGACATCGCTGAAGCGAGCATTGAAACTGCTCTAATTCAGATCGGTGACTGGGTCGATGAGCGCGGAATTCCGATTGCAGTGCAGGCTTTATGCCTAGTCATTCCAACGGACCTTCAGTTCATCACTGAGAGGATTTTGGCTTCGCCATTCAGGCCGGGTACCGGAGACAACGATATCAATGCTCTAAAGAGTATGGGTATGTTTCCGAAGGGCGTCAAGGTAAATCACCGATTGACCGATGCCGATGCTTGGTTCATTATCACAGACTGTCCTGATGGGCTTAAGCATATGGTCCGAAAGAAAGTCTCTCGTGGTATTGAGGGCGATTTCGAAACCGGCAACATGCGTTACAAGGCGCGAGAACGATACAGCTTCGGCTGGTCCGACTACCGCGGTGCCTTTGGCACACAGGGCGCTGACGCGTAACCAACAAGTCCTCCTGCTGAGTAAGCGGGGGGCACCTTTTTAACATACCGCAGAATTCACCAGTTGCGGTATAAAAAATATCTGGTCAGGTGGTGGCTGACCGTCTTTGAAACAGGATTGAAAACATGTCTAATCGAACCAATTCGCATACAATTTCGCACGCCGAGGATATCTTCTCTGGTGACGCGACCAACCGATCTGGCGGAGGACGCGGTATCCCGCGAGCCAGTCTTGTCCAAGTTGACCTTGGAACCCCAGATATTCTCGATGCGAATGGTATCGGCTCTGAGGACAGAGCAACTGCCGGAGACCTAGTCATTGACGGCGCTCTTGCGTCAGGTGGCGTAGCGACGATGGATGTGCCTCGTGGCGTACGGATAGTATCTATTGGTGCTGACACCGGTACAGCCGTGTTTACGTTCTACGGAACTGACCAATACGGCGTTTCTATCTCAGAAGCGCTAACAGCGGCCGGTACAACGGTTGTAAACGGCCTGAAAGCCTTCAAGACAGTCACTCGGGTTGCGATAGATGCAGACACTACCGCTATTTACGATTTCGGTACCAGCGACGTTTTGGGACTTCCGTTCCGAATGGAGAATGTTGCCGATCTGATCGTTATCAACGAGGACGACGCTAACCTTTATGCGGTTGTTGCGGCCACAGCCTCAGCAGCGGGTGCGCCCACAGCGGTGGCTACAGAGACGCAGAACTCGTCTGCCCTAACGGTTACGAATGCCATCAACACAGTTACCGCCGCAGGCGGTTCTGGTATGGACTCCACCCAAGAGGGTGAAGTTGATGCCTTGTTTGCGGAGATCAAGGTTGACCTTGACGCCAACAAAGTAGTCGTCGATCAGCTAGTTGTTGAAAGCACGGACTACAAGGCTACAATCGATGCGTTAATCGTCGATCTCGCGGCCCTCGTAGTTGAGTTCGACCTGCTGGTTGCAGATGGCGCAGCGGTGGACGTTGGAGCGGCGGTTGCATCCGACGCAACAGCAGCTACTGACACGACTGGTGACGTTCGCGGAACGTACAACCCAACCACGGTTCTCGATGGTGTAAAGGTCATTAAGTTGACATACAAGCCTCAGGCCCGAAATACGGTTGGCGCGTACGGAGTAGCGCAGTTCAGGAAAGCGACTTAAGGGAGGGGCTTAGCCCATGAGAGTTAAGACCCAAGAACTTTCGGTTTTCACTGAAGACCTCAATGCGTTTGCCCTAGAGCAGACCGATGCTGATGGCGCTCCGTTTGACGACATTGCCATTACCGGTGTTGGCACCGGGGTAGTAACCGATGTCAATGGTGTCAAATCTATTGATCTTGGTCGGGCCAGTATTGGTGCCCTCTTCATTCCCCTAATAAGTTTCGAAGCCGGAACAACCGGCTCAACGGCCGTGGTTACTATTACCGGTACGGGCTTTGATGGGTCGGCTATGACTGAGGACGTAACAATGCCGGGTGCGAGCGCTGACGTTCAGGCAACGAAGCTGTTCAGAAAAGTTACAAGGTTTGCGATTGATGGGGACTACACCAACATACAGGTTGGCGTAAAGGCCGAAATCGATCAGTTCAGCCCTTGGCTTACTTTCGAAACTTACGTGACTCCGTTCGAGGTCAAGCTTGACCTTAATGAGGTTACAGACGGATCGACGCTGACCATTGAGTTGAGCGACGATCCGGCCCTGTTTGTTTCTCCTCTTGATCCCAACGCTGTGGACGTGTACAACGCATCCACATCACCATTCACCGCAGGCATTACAGCTTCCCAAGATGGGCAACTTGGTGCCGATGGTCCATTCAGAGCCGCAAGGCTCCGTCACACGGCAGGTACTGCCGGCAAGTGGCGGGCTAGATTTGTTCAATCTGGCGGATACGGCAGATAAGGGGGGATAGTCAATGGCTAGTTCAGGCACTTTCGCTTGGAACCCTCTTCTTGCAGACCATATCGACGAAGCATTCGAGCGGTGTGGTATTGATCCCGCCGAGCTGAAAGCCCGTCATCTTCGTTCCGCTATCCGCTCTGCCAACCTAGTCTTTTCTGACTGGCAGAACTTCGGATACAAGCAACACCTTCTGGTGTTGAAAACCATCGCCGTCACTCAAGCAGATCAAAGCTTCACACTGCCAATCGGCGGATTCGACATCTTTCATGCCACCTTGAAGCGCTTGGGGCGCGAGACAGAGATGTATCCCATCTCCCGGTCTGATTACAACGCGCTCACGGACAAAACTGTTCAGGGACGGCCTGATCGTTACTTCGTTGACAGGGGATCATTTTCGCCAACATCAGGCTCTACGGTCAATATTTGGCAGGCAGCTCAAAACTCCACGGACACTATTGAGATGTGGTACATACGCACGCAAGAGGATGCTGGTGACATGTTAAACGACCTTGACATTACCCCCCAGTATCAGGAAGCGTTTGCATGCGGGCTCGCGTTCCATCTGTGCAGAAAGTATTCCCCGACACGACGGAAGCCGCTCCTCGCTGATTACTTGGGCGCAAACTATGATGAGTACAAGAATAGCTGGCCGGGCGGGGCCATGGGCCGGGCACTCGCCGAAGACAGAGACACAGGCGATGCGATCTTGCGGGTTCGCTTCGACCGGTATCGAGGACGTAGATAATGGGTGTCGGTGGATATGCTGTTGGCTATCATGCTATTGCGCACTGCAAGCGCTGCGGCGACCTGATGCTACGCCGCAAACTTGTGTATGACGGACAGTTTCCGGACCTGTTAGTGTGCGTGGACTGCTGGGACCCGAAGCATCCGCAGGACTACTTGCCGGACGTGTACGACCCAGAAACGATCTACAGGCCAACTGGTGACCTTGAGCTGGATGCTGGCAACAGGGCAGTGGTGAGTTATCCGCCGTTGAAGTTCTTGACGGGGTCTGATTACCCAACGTCGGTATTTCCGAACGGGCCTATTCAGGGGTTGCAACCAAGGCTTACATCTCCGGTAAAAGCTGGAGGCAATCCGGGCACACTTTCGCCTCCATACAAGATGCCCGGCATGATAACATTTGGCGTGGACACGAACGATAAATTTACGATTGTAGGCGGAGGCGTGACGGACGAATAATGGCTATTATAACTGGAGTAGGAGAACTCTTCCTTGAGGAGATAATGCTCGCCAAGCATACGCTTGACGAAGGCTCTCCTACGGATACAGTTAAGTGCGCCCTGTATGGTCCTGATGCTGTGATTGGCCCAACAACCGACATCTATACGACAACCAAAGAGGTCAGCGGCGGGGGCTACTCGGCTGGCGGAGTTTCACTCGTGTTGGAGGTGGTTGGCAAGACCGGATCAGCTCGCGCGGGCGGGGTGCAGTTTGCGAACGGTGCATACCTTCAGCCAACGTTGGTTACGAACATTACTTTCACAGGCGCAGCATGCCGAGGAATTCTTATTTACAATGCATCGCAGAGCAACAGGACCATCTTCACTCTGGACTTCGGGCAGAACCTGATTCCCGTGGTTGGCGTGAAACTGAACTGGGCTCTTGCAGGCGTGGTTAACTGGACTGATGTGCTGATACCGCTGGTAGGAAGGGCTATATAATGAGCATCACCTACACCTACGCGACCCTGACAGCGGCCATTAAGACATGGGCTGAGGATACTGATGCTGATTATGTGGCGCAGATTGATGACTTCATTGCGAAGTCCGAGACTCGCGTGCTTCGCGACCTTGATCTTGAACTGTTTGAGTTATGGTCTCAGGTTACGATCTCCAGCGGAAACAGGACGGTACCAAAGCCAACAAATGCGGTGGTGGTAAACGACTTGTTTGTTCGAGCACCGGGCGGACAAAAGTGGGTAGAAATACCTCGTCGGTCGTACGAATACTGCATCATGTTTGCCCCAAGCGAAGCCCTCACTGCGTTCCCAGTATATTACGCGGAAGAGGATGGAACGAACATTTACGTAGTGCCAACACCCGACCAAGCGTACTCTGGTGGAAATGCTAGGGTGCGTGCTACCATTCGCCCCACAGGTTTGAGTGCGAGCAACACGACATCATGGCTTGGGGACAACGTAGCAGACCTGTTGTTCAACGCATGCATGATAGAAGCACATGCTTACTTGAAGAACCCTGCCAAGTTGAAAGAGGCAGCGGACCTATACAATAGTCTGGTTATCCAGATCGTTAAGGAACTTGAGCAGGCCCGACGCCCAACTTACAAGAGACTGAACGCAAAAGAAGAAAACCCAGCTAAAGGAGCAGACGACTAATGGGTGAAACAGTACAAGACAATCTACGCTTCGACGTACCAGACAATACGCTGGATGACAATACGTGGGGCGTCATCCTGAACACACTGATCAGCGAGATGGAGCTGGCGATTACGGGCATTCACAATCAGGCCTTTGGGGCTTCAGACATTACTATTGTTTTCACTGGGGGCGTCGAAGACGAAGCGCGTAGGGCTATCCTTAATGGAACCGGCCCACTCTCTGGCAACGTAAACTTTATTGTGCCGAACGAGCCAAAGATTTACATCGTGGCCAACAACACCACGGAAGCGTTTACCCTCGGTATTAAAACAGCCGCAGGAACTCGATTGGACATTCCGCAGGGAGAGGCGTTTCTGGTGTGGTGTGATGGTGCGGATGGATTCTTTACTATCAAAGCTGCGATATCGGGGATTGCTCCGACAGCAACAACTTCCCTTCAACTTGGTGGGACGGTCGCGGCGAACTTTGCTCAAAAAGCCATTAAAAATCAATGGACTAAGCCACAGATCGTAGATGCGACTCAGGCCGTTTTGACGCTTGCTGATCCGAAAACGTTCGAGGCGAACGCGGACAACGATACGACAATTTTCGTTTCGGCAGCAGAAATGGCGCGTGACACTAATGATCTTAAGTTCCTTAATCCAATAGGAACGCCGATAGACGGACAGTCTTTGATCTTTATAGTGGAGCAAAAGACAGCATCGCCTGTGCTTTCACTGACATGGGATACGGAGTTTCTTTTCCCAGACGACACGGACATAAACATTACTCAGACCGTTAACAAAGTGGATTCGTTTGCGTTCTTGTACAGCAACAACCTTGCGGCTTGGATCAATTTCGGAACCTCACTTAATATACCTAGATCGAGTCCATAATCATGGGTGAACAATCCGGCGAGCCTCTTAAGCTTGACATTGCACCCGGCATCTACTCCGATGAAACTGACTCGGGGGCCATGGGTACGTGGAAAGATTGTGACTTGATTCGATTCAAGAACGGCCTCGTGCAGTCTATGGGAGGGTGGAAGAAAAAGACCCTGACAGGCAGCGTGCTTCTTGGCATACCTCGGTCTGTCCATGATTGGACCGCTCTGGACAACACGGACTACATGTCCGTTGGCACAGAGAAGCGCCTGTACATCATACAGCCAAGCCTCGTTGTTACAAACATCACACCAATTCGAAAGACCACTTCTCCCGCCAATCCATTTGATACGGACACTGCCGGAGGGTTTGATCCAAACGGGAGCAACCCCAAGTTCTTTCAGTTTAACGACACCGGTCATGGGGCTACCGTTGGGGATATTATTGAGTTTGATACTTACGCGGCAGTGGGCGGCATCACTGTTGTCGGCTCGTTCGAGGTTCTTGCCCTTGGTTCTGTTGCCCCAGCCGATGAGATCATCTTTAAGGGAGCTGAGGATGCTACCAGCACGGTAACGGGCGGCGGAGGAGCGGGTAATGTCACATATGAGATAACAACGGGTACCGGTGCTTCCGGTCTTGCGCAGGGGTATGGCGTTGGCAAATATGGAGATGGAACCTACGGAAGTCCCAGAACAGGATCAACGTACACGGTTGAGTTGCGTAAGTGGTCTCTTGGTAACTGGGGCGAGGATTTGATTGCCAATCCGCGCGGGGGGAAGATATACACTTGGGACCTGTCAGCCGGGATAGGTGTGCGTGCGGTCGAGATAGCAAATGCACCCCTAACAAATCTCCACGTCATTGTGTCGCCGGAAAACAGGCAACTGATCTCCTTCGGCGCTCATAACGGAAGTAGTGATGATCCGTTGTTCATTGCGTGGTGCGACAACGAAGACTTCACTACGTGGATACCAGCGTCCAACAATAACGCCGGCACGAAGCGTCTCGACTCCGGATCAACCATTGTGACTGGCATTAAAACAAGGACCGGTATCTTGATTCTTACGGACACCAGCGTCCACATTATGCAGCCATTGTCTGGTGCTGAGGTGTACTCGTTCCGTGAAATTGCCTCTGGTATTTCCATCTCTGGTCCATCGGCTGGCGTCGATGCGGCCGGTGTTGTGTACTTCATGGGCGTAACAAACTTCTTTAAGTACGACGGCATACTGACGGTTCACTCTTGCCCTAACTGGACTAGGGTGTATAGAGATATCGACAAGACTCAGGCCTTTGGTACGTATTGCTCTCACTCGAAAAACTTTAACGAGGTGTGGTGGTTCTATCCATCAAAAGGCAAGTTTGTCAACGACAAGTATATTGTTTACAATTACGTTGAAGACATCTGGTACTACGGAGATATGGCGCGGACCAGCTTCAACGACTTTTCTCCGTTCTTTGAGTTGCCCTACGGTTTCGATGATGCTGGTAACCTGTTCGTACATGAATCTGGAGAAGACGCTGACGACGTTGCCATGACATCGTTTATCGAAAGTTCAGATATGTCTATCGCATCTGGCGATCAATTGATGCACGTAAGCAAGCTGATACCAGACTTCGACCGAATCTCCGGATCGGTGACCGTGCTCCTTAAGGGGCGCAAGTACCCACAGAAGACACAGTTCCAGAAGGGGCCGTACTTGGCCTCCGGGGCAACTGCTGAGATGGGATGCAGAATTCGTGCGCGCCATCTTGCGATACGAATCACGCAAACCGGTCTCGGTGAGAGTTTCCGAATGGGCTCTTGGCGAGCGAGGATGCGTCAAGACGGGGAGCGGTAAATGACTGTTGCCATTTCCTTCATTCCGCCACGGTTCGATGAAGACGAATATGACAGCTCCAAAATGCGTGCTCTGGTCAACGAGCTGGAGCGCCTGCATGCCGAGTTTATTCGTTCGTTTGACACTGTAGATACAACTGGTAACGAGATCAACGACCTGTCATCCGTCGTTACATGGGCGAACGTTCCTCTCGCAAACATCCCAAGCCTTCCCGCCTCTCAAATAACCTCGGGCACGTTCGATGACGCGCGAATAGCGGCAAGTAACGTGACGCAGCATCAGGCCGCGCTTTCCATTCTGGAATCCCAGATCGTGGACGCGGACATACTGGCGCGTATTGGAGGCAACGAGACGATCACGGGTACATGGATATTTGGTCAAGACCTAGAGATTGCGCACGCCACCGACCCCCGCCTATACATACAAGACACTGATGCGGGCGTTGACGAAAAGACGTGGGCGATACACCACGAATCGAACGACTCATTCGGCATTCGCGCACACAATGACGCTCGCTCCTCGTCGCAACTAGCGTTAGAAATAACTCGCCTTGCTGGAGTTCCGGGAGAGGTTCACTTCTTAGTGGGGGGTCGCTTCGACGATGACTTGTTCCTTGAGTTCGGTAATGTGCAGATCGCACAGATGCGCTACGAACCGGCAAACACCCGGTTCGTGCTCAACACTGGCGGTGGTAACACACTAGAGTTTATGGTTGCTGCTACTCCGAACATCATCATCAGTGACGCGCCACAGCAGGTCGATTTGATTGGCGATATCCGCATCAACGCCGACAACACTTTCGCTGAGTACCAATCGAACATTCACGATACTGTCGATTTTAATACTGCGTTTACAGGTACGACCAACTGGAACATCACGGGTGTCACCGCTATCCAAGCGGGCACCGTAGATGCTGACTTCGACGCGCTCACGGCGACCAGCTATGGCGGTATCGTCGAAGACAACCTCGTTGATAGGAACGCAACAGCATTGATCAATGGAGCGTGGACCCACACAGGCAACGATTTTTATACCGCTGGGTCGATTCAATTAGTTGACAATGTTGAGCTACGCTTAGGTGATGGTCCTGATGCTAGGTTGAGCTGGACTGGAACGGTTCTGACACTGCGTGGCGTTGACATCAACCATATATTTGAACTACAAGATGGTTTTCATCTTAGGTTGTTTGGCAATAATGCGACCTCGTGGGCTGACTTCCACCATGACAATACCGATCTAACGACCAGCTTCAATACCACTACCGACTGGAACATCACCGGCATTACTACGATTCAAGCGGGTACGGTTGATGCCGACTTCGACGTGCTCACTGCTACCTCATTCAACGGAGTTGTGCTGACGACAGGTGGTGTAGCCACTAATTTCCTTGATGAAACCGGGGCATACTCTGTGCCTCTCGCAGACGGCTCAGTCACGGGCTCCTTCCTCTACTGGGACGGCGCGAGCTGGTCTGAGAACGCCCACCTCCAACAGACGGGTTCGGATGCTAGTTTTCAATTAAAGAATACCTCAGCCGGTGGCGGCTTCCGAATAGATGTCAACACCAGTGGCACCGCATCGTTCTGGAACACAGACACTTCAGGCGTGGACGAAGAACTGTATATGCAGTTCAATCAGAATGCCGACGTTGTGACGTTCCACAATGGCTTGATTAAGACGAGCAGCGACACGCTCGGCTTAATCATACACAGCACAGGCAACACGGATGCGGAAGCGAGACAGCTTGCGTTCGACACTCAGTCAGGCATTCGCCGCGGGTTCATAGGACACGACAGCGGCAGCTCCACAATGCGCTGGGAAAATGAGATACACGGTGCATTCCTCGTTATCTCAGGAGAGAACACCGCCGGATCGGCACGCAACTACTTGCTTGGCGACCCCGATGATTTCGTGCAGCTATACAATCCGGGCGCAGGTCAGGTATCTCTTAAGACACTGCCTGCTGCCTCAGGTGGTGCTCAAGTTAACAACTCTCTGACAGGTGGCGGCCTAGAGCGCGTTCTTACCATAGGCGACTTGTTCGGGACTGCCGACGAGATCAATGACCTCACCGCAGCCGTCACTTGGGCCGACGTACCGGACGCCAACATCACGGTCGGGTCGGTTACGCAGCACGAAACCGCACTGACAATTCTCGAATCGCAGATCACAGATGCGAACGTACTGGCGCGTATTGCGGGTACCGAGACGATCACTGGTCCGTGGACGTTTACAAATATTGCCGGACTTCGAATTGAGGAGGACCTCCCTAGATTCACAATGAAGGACAACAATGCTGCCGCTGATGAAAAAGTATGGAGGCAAACGATTGAAGCAGGAGTTCTTGTAGGCCGTGCTTTTAATGATGCTGAGACATCTTCAAACCAGTGGTTTAGAGTAGAGCGAACAGGGTTTGTCGTTGATGACATTATTTTTTCTGCGCCAGTTACAGCTACCTCCTACGACGGAGTTGTACTGACGACAGGTGGTGTAGCCACTAATTTCCTTGATGAAACCGGAGCGTACTCAGTACCCGTGGGTGCTGAAGTCAACGATCTTAGCTCTATCGTAACTTGGGCTAACGTCCCCAACGTGAATATCACGGCAGGGTCAGTCACGCAACACGCTACAGCTCTTGAGGGAGTCATGAACCATGACGACCTTCTGGGCTTCGTAACCAACGAGCATCTGGACTGGACTCTCAGTGTTGGCACGATACACACCGGCAACTACATCGAGAATGTGCCAACAGCACTGAGCACAGGCACCCGCACCGCAACGACTTACGGCATCACCAGTGACGGCGGCGCAGATGACATACTCCTTCTCGAAGCTACGACCACTCTTGCCGGTTTGCTAGGTGCTGACAAGTGGGATGAGATTGTAGCGAACACTGTGAAGGTGACGAATGCTACACATACTGGACAGGTGACTGGTGCAACCGTCCTCTCCCTAGCAGTAGCCGCCATAACAGCTCAACCCGCCAGTGGTGCGCTGATAGGTACGGATACGTTCATCACCAACGATGGGGGTGTTCTGTCTGAGTCAACAATGGATCAGTTGGCTACGTTCATCGGCGCTGCAAATCCGGAGGTCAACGACCTCACCGCATCCGTTACTTGGGCCAACGTCCCTGACGCCAACATCACAGCGGGTAGTGTGACGCAGCATGAAGCTGCACTGACGATCCTCGAATCACAGATTACAGATAGCACAATACTCGCGAGGCTGGGCGCGAGCGAGACAGTTGCCGCAGACTGGAAGTTCGATGGCCAGATAATCATCAAGGAACGCGCAACGCCACCAGTCGGCGAGACTGCTTACGGCGTGCTTTGGGTAAAGAACACTGTTCCGAACGAGCTTTGGTTCACCGATGATAACAGCGCCGATCATCAAATAAGCGGCGGATCAGATTTGGTTAACGATACGTCACCGCAGCTTGGCGGCAGCCTCGCCAGCAACGGCTTCGACATCCTCATGGCCGACGGTGACAAGGTTATCTTCGGCGATGCCGGCGACATGCAGATGTTCAACAATGCCGGCACAGCGACAAGCACCATAAGCAATCTGCTCACGAACGCCATACTTGACTTCACGTTTGCCAGCTCGAACAAGATTTCCTTTGATGGGGCCAACTCAAGAATCGACATACGAGATGGATGGACGCTTCGTCTCAGGGACGGAACTGATTTGGACTGGGCTGACTTCAGCCACAATGGCACGGACTTTCTCACGGTCTTTGAACAGACCGGCGACTGGTTGCTTACGGGCATCACTAACCTGAAGATAGGCGGCGTGTCGGTTGCAACGCTGAATACAAACTGGTCCGCCGCTGACATCACCTCGGGCACTCTCGCTGTGCTTCGCGGTGGCACAGGAGTAACTACAAAGACCGGCACGGGCAGTGTCGTACTGAGTGCGGCCCCGGCCCTTACAGGTGCTGCCACTCTTGGCGCAGTGGCCATTGCAACAACGGCAACCAACTGGGCTACCGGTGACATCGTTTCGGGTACGTTCGATGACGCACGCATCGCGGCAGGCAACGTTACGCAGCACGAAGCTGCACTGACTATACTTGAGTCCCAGATAACTGATGCGGATGTCCTTGCCCGATTGGCGGCCAACGAGACGGTTACCGGAATTTGGAACTTCGACAATAACGTCATCATTGGGGAAGACAAGACATTCCGCATTGAGGGTAACTTATCGACTAACTGGACAGAATTTGATCGAGATGCAACGGTTCTCGACGTTGTTCCTAGTGCAGCAGGCCACGGATTCAGATTGCGCACCGGTCAGTCTCTTTCAGTATGGGATAGCACGAACATGGATCATGGCACCTTCAGCCATACCGGTGTTGACTTTACCCTCATCTGTGCCAATACGACAGACTTTAATATCGAACTCATAACGTCGATCAAGTCAGATGGTTCGCTTCTGATCAAAGAGGCGGCAGCGGCGGCAGTGGACGCCGCAGCATATGGACAGTACTGGGTCAAGAGTGACGTTCCTAATACGCCTCACTTCGAGGACGACACTGGAGCTACGCAACAACTTGACCCGTCACAGTCTCCGATGAATACGCAGAACGGAAGCTACACGCTAGTCCTTGGCGACAAGGGCAAGACGATCACGAAGGTATCAGGTGGCGCTGGCGAGACAATAACGATCCCAGCCAACGCATCGGTGGTCTTCCCGATTGGCACACTGATATGCATAAACAACGACGGTGGCGGCACGCTGACTGTCGCTATCACCACTGACACACTGACGTGGGCAGATGACAACTCGACTGGATCACGTACGTTGGCGGATGGCGGCATGTGCGTAATACTCAAAGTTACGGCGACAGCTTGGAAGGTCGCTGGGGATGGCATCTCGTAATGGGTAGAATCTGGACACCAGACCGCCACATGCGAGTTACACGTCGCATATATCAGGATGGAAACCTGATGGCTTTGTACATGTTGCTCAACAAAAGTGCAGGCGTGGTGTGTACAGCGGGCACAAGCACAATTCCCAACCTAACTTCGTTTGAAACCGCTACTGACAATGCAGCCGCTGGCGCTAAGTGGGATACGGACGGCGGAGTGTACTACTATGACAACAGCATGACGCGTAACTTTCCGGGAGCGCGTAACGGTGGAACATGGATAGGTGACTGCGCAAATACTGAATACGACGGACGATGGTCAGTGCAATCCCCCGGCGATGCCCCAACTTTCTCCAATACGGCTGACGGCGTGTGGCGACAGATGTCCATCGGCGATATATCTGTCGAGTATGAAGAGACAAACAACAACGGCGGCACACTTATCGGTAACTTTACGTTCGAGCTACGACGACGCTCCGATCAAGTCATTATTCTCACGGATGCGTTCACCATGGACGTAGAGGTAGATGCCGGCAAATGATCATTTCCCACAGCCAAAAGTTCTGCTACTGGAAGATCGCACGTACCGGGTCTAACACGGCCGAGCTGTGCATACGCATGTCTGACATGCTAGACCTGTCTCAGGACCTTGTAACGAGCTGCCACTTCTTTCCGGCAGCACACAACGTTGAGGAGCTGGAGTCGGGCCACACTACACCGACCGATGCAATAAGTAAGGGCTACCTGACTCCGGAGCAGTACGATGCGTACGACCACTACACCATCGTCCGTGAACCTATGGAACGCTGGGTGTCGGCATATAGCTGGCAGTGTCGTGAGAAGTTGGTAGTGACTGTCACTCCGCAGGAGTTCTTTGACGGCTATAAGGACGACCTTGTATGTCGCAAGCAGTCCGACTATATCGACAACCGTATGGTTACGTTTCCATTCTCAGACTACGAGAACTCGGTTCGACAGATCGTACCGGGCTTGATCGACATACCTCGGATAGTACACAAGACGCGTGGCCTTTGGAGGCGCATGGCGCAGTCCCACATAGAAACCACGTCGCTGGGTGACGAATTGAGGGAGTACTATCGTGACGATTTCAAACTGGGGTTTTGATGACTATCAAGGTTTATGAAAACTTCATCAGCGAGGAAGAGCAGGCTCAGATCATAGAGTGGGCACAGGACGTTAAGCCGCTCTTGCACAGGGCCGACAACCTTTTAGAGGCTGGCGCCACAGGGGGGAGATGGCGTCGTGATCTTCACTTCCTGCCCACACTAGATTGCCTCACTGGAGTGCAGCTCAAAATCAGGCGCACGCTATCCCTGCAAGACGCGAAGCTGAAAAGGTCGAAACTGGTCATCCATGAGGCTGGGGCTAACACCTCAGAGCATGTTGACAAGTACACACAGGCCAATCCAAGCTCGCTGAGCCGTGCTAACATACTGGTAAGGGCAGCCAGCGAGGGCGGCATATTTGAGATTGAGGGGGTGCCAATAAAGCTGCCAGAACGTGGTATGATTCACTACGTTGGCGACACCGCCCACGAGGTCACAAAGGTTTTAGAGGGCGAGCGAATTATACTCGTCAATTTCTATACGGAGTAACAATGTTTCCAGCACACGCATCATCATTTATCGGCCACATTCCCGGTTCCTTAGTTGATATCCCGATTCTTCAGTCGATCAACAGCAGGATAACAGAGGGGCTTCTTTCTGTATTCAGTGGGGATGTAGCTTTTGGTGATGACGCTGGTAACGACCAACTGCTAGTGGCTGTATGCATGAGCGAACCCGGCGATGCAATACACAGCGCCCCGAAATACAATGGTGTTGCTGGCACTCTCTTTGATCAGCAGGACTTCTCTCCTACGGGTCCGGGAACAACCGTATCAGTGAGCTACTGGTTAAACGCAGAAATGCCAGCCTCAGCTTCGAGTTTTGTATTCGAGATGACGTACGATATTACCCAGTTAGGCCACGCCGTATTCATGTCCCTTTGGAAGGATGTGGATCAACAAACCCCGCTTGGAATCGTAGTTAAGTCCACTAAGCAAATTGGGGTACCAACCTTTCCGATGTCGAATTTCATCTCGAACGCAAAGGACAGTGGCGTTATACTGGTTTGTGCTGCTGCCCGATCTACTGGTCCAACATTTGTTGTCGGGGATATTTTGGATGCTGGTAGCAATATGAACGACATCAGTAGCATAATCCCACGGAACCCGGCTCCCGGAGCGGCTCTTGTTCACGCCCACGATATCGTCCCAACCTCCAATGAGACCTATGTGTTCGATGTAAATTATGGAAACGCTACTGTAGTGGAGTCCGCACAGGCCATGATAATAGAGGTCAGAGGCGACCCATTGGCAGACGAGTGTTCGCCGGGATCAATTGTAATTCCCAACCTAGACACGCTTAGTGTAGCTCCAACTAACGCTGCTGTTGGCGCTCAGATGAATACGAACGGTGGCGTGTACTACTATGAGAACAGCACCACCCGAAACTTCCCGGTTGAGGTAAACGGTGGAATTTGGATTGGTAGCTGTACAAATGATAACTATGATGCTCGCTGGACGCAGTCCGGCGATGGCGATGCTCCGACCTTCGTGAACGCACCCGAGGGAATCTGGGTGCAGATGTCAGTGGACAACGTCAGCATTGAGTATGAAGTGACAAGCAATCTAAAAGAGCTATCCGGTGACTTTACGTTCGAGGTGAGGCGCCGCTCTGACAATCAGATAATTGTCTCCGATCAATTCTTTATGAGTGCGGAAGTAGAAGCTGCTGGTAAGTAAGGCCCCAGTTTTTTTCCACGTATTTATGGCTATCTGGGGGTTGAGTAAACCCCTCCCAACGCGCTATACTTCAACCGTCAATACCAGAGGAGTCCGTAATGACTGCCAAAAAGACAAATCGCGCGCCCCGTAGGCCCGCTGCCAAGCAACCAGCTAACAAGCCCGTTGCACCCGAGCTACCCGTAGAAACGCCTGATGACAACAACAAACCAGCACCAGTGGTGATGGTTGAGCCGTTGTCTCCGCAGGTCCTGAATCTCGTGTTACAGATCATTGACAACACTGATTTCAAGGGCAGTGAAGTCAATCAGGTGATCGCGGTGAAGCTTGAACTTGCGAGAGTAGCTGGCGCACGTCAGGTGCAGCCTCGTGACCGAAAGTAAGAAAATAAAGGTTCGAAGAGCAGAGCCAAAAGACATTGTCAACATTGCCAAGCTGTTGAAAACAGGTTGGAATGAACCGACAGTGGAGTTCGCCCCCATCAACGATGTATGCGGCTACCGATGGATACTTGGTATCCTTGAGGAAGGGTTCGCTGTAGTGGCGGACTTGAACGGCAGGATCGTAGGCGTTGCGCTTGTGAGTCCTTACCGGCCCCAGTGGAGCCTTACGTGGCTCATTGAGATCGAGGCCCTATACGTTCTTCCGACATTTAGACGTGACGGAATAGCGGAAAGCCTGATCAAGGCCGTGGAAGGTTTCGCTGATAAGCATGGCGCGGCCCTGACGTTTGGCATCCAAACCGCAGAGAAGCCCCTCATCAAGGATCGAATGATGAAGATCGCCGGCTGGACATATGTCGGCGGGAACTTTTTGAGGGCAGGACGTGGGCAAGAGCAAGAAGACAACTAAGAACACACTTCCAAAATATATGCGAGATTCTAGCAGGGAGGCCGTGGGCATGGCCACTAACCTTGCTAGGCGTGAATACACTGGCTTTGGCGATGAGAATCGAACCGCTGGACTGTCTGAAAACGAGCAACTCGGTATCGAGGGATTCCGCGGCGAACAAGGCCGGTACGATGAAGACTTCGATAAGGCGCGTGGCGCCTTAGACAAGGTCGGTTCCTTTACCGACGAAGGTGTCCGCGAGAAGTACATGAACCCCTATATCGAGGGCGTTCTTCAACCAACAGCAAGACGACGAGACCGGGCATTTGGCGAACAGATGGCCGAGCTGAACCGTACTGAAGGCATGCGGTCAGCGTTTGGCGGTCGTAAGCGTGTATCTCAAAGCCTGCTTAACCAGCAAAACCAAGAGGGCATGGATGATCTGTACTCTGCCGGCTATGGCACCGCTTTCGACAAGGCGACACAGCTACATGGTAAGGAGCAGGACCGACAGCTCGCGCTCGCTGGAGAGTATGGGGATAACGCAAAGCGTCAAGCTGCTACCAACTCGATGGCATTGAGGGACCTGATGGAGTCAGGATTCGTTGATCGATCTGTCGATCAATCAAGACGAGATTTTCGGTACATGGAGTTCCTTGAGGAGCGAGACTGGGATGTCGGAAACCTCAGCAACTTGGTCAACACAATAGCTGCCGTGCCACACGAGTCAGGCACAGAAGTAACAACCGCAGCCAACCCCGTCAAGACCCTGATGGGTGTTGCGACTATCGCCACTGGCGCGATCATGATCGGCATGGGTAACCCAATGGGCGCGAAGGTCATGGGTGCTGGTGCCAGCATGACGGGATCGGCATAATGGCAGCCTTCGATAACGCATACGAACAAGACGACGACACCATTTTATCTGGTCTGGAGTCCGTTGGACAGAATTCACCTCCCGAGCCTCAGGGCTCGCCGCCTCCCGGAGGTGCGTTGGCTGCCCCGGCTCCGGCCGGGGATAGCTCAGATGCCGCGTTTGGTGAAGGCGAGCCAACCAAGGGAGACACGTACTACGATCTGTTTCAGGCGGCTGACACAAAGACTCAAGACGACGCCGTAGAGGAAGTCGAGAAGAGCATGGGCGCTATGGGTTCAGGCATTATCGCAAAGACTCAAGAATTGGCGTCCAACGCCATGGCGCAGAAAGACGGCAAGACCCTCAACCTTCTGCTGAAGTGGGGGTGGAAGCCGCCAGAAGAGCGTCCTGCATTCAACCCCGAAACTGACATGGTCGGAGAAACTTCCGAAGGGGCGCTGGGGAAGATAAACGTATCCGACAAGAGCGGTGCCGGAGGTGGGGCGCTTCAAGAGGAGGTGACCGTACCAGAGGCCGGACCAGTCAAGGAGGAGAAAGGTCCACCCGTTGGACTGAACGACGAGCAGGCAAAACCAAAGTTTGACAGGAAGCAGATGGGCGGATTCTTGATGGAGCTGGGATTCAATATCTTAGCATCCAATCGAGAAGATGCCGGTGGGGCACTCGGAGATGCCTACGGCAAAACAACAGCTTCACGAGATGCGCGTAAGAGACAGGGGTCAGCAGATAAACTAGCGGCAGATGATCGTGCGCGTACACAGCGTCGTCAGGATGAGGGCGACCTGCACAAGCGTAACGCTGAAGAACGCGCACAGAGAAAAGAAAAGCGTGACATTCAAAAGGCCGAGCTGGACAAGCTTGAGCAGTTTAAGCTCGAAGATGGCACCGTAGCGTACTATGGCAAGTCCGAGGGACCAGTGCTTGATAAGAACGGCGAGAAAATCAAATTGGATAGCTTGTCCAAAAAGGATCGCGATAAACTCACAGCGGGACAAACCGCCATTGATGTTCGACACGCTCAGGATAGGTTTGACAAGCGAATAGCAGCTATCAAGGAAGACATCAGCAGCTTTGATGAACAACTTACCGAAGAGCTGGGTGAAAACCCAACCGACGCAGAGGTGGGTGAATATGCTATGAAGCAGCTTGATGAGAGGGATAGAATTCTTCTGGGTGGCAAGGCACCATCGAAAGAAGATATCCAAGATTACGACACACTAGACTACTAAGGTAGGTCATGGGAAACATTCGCATGCCCGATGGCACCGTTATACGCGGAGTGCCTGACGGTGTTAGTAAGGACGACTTTAACTCGCATCTCGTAGAGAAGTACGGGCAGGATAAGTTTGATTCCATGACTGCGGCTGGGGGCAAGACATCCGAGTGGGGAGAGAAGGTTATCGCCGCTCGCGATAAGCCGGCAGACCCATATCAACCCCCAATTCCCGAGGTAGATGACGGCCAAACTTGGAAAGAGGAGGCATCAGACCTCCGCCATGCCAACGACCAGCCGAGTAAGTTTGAAGACTCTATCACAGAGCACAGCCTCAACTCCTACCGCATGAAAACCACAATTGAAAACGAAGACGGCAGCACGTCGTCTGTTCGTAGCATGTCTGTGGAAGATGAAAGACTCAACGAAGGCAAACCCACCCTTATCCCTTCCATATGGGATGGCGAAGAACTCGATCCAGTTACCGCAACTGACAGGGCTGTATCAAGCGGCGCGCAGTGGCCATCGTATGAGACAAACGAACAAGCAACAGCGGCGTCGAAGCGCATCAGCTCCGGCTTAGCTGACCGGGCATCTGAGGACAAAGCGCAACGCAAGTTACGTGACGAGCAAAATCTGTACATGCTCAACATGCGAAAGATGCCATCCATGAGCGGAAGCAGTGACCTTAGCAAATCCAAGCCCGAAAGACTGGAGGCCATGGGCCGCAGGATGGAGACGCTAATCGAGAAGGGCATCAGAACTCCAGAAGACTACTATGTGAATCAGGAAGAAATCGATGTCGTTATGTTCGACAAGTTTGCGCACGATCAGCAAATGCTGCAAGAAGACGAAGAGGCCGCTATTGCTGCCGGCGTACTTCCAAACGACCCGGAAAAAAGCAGCAACTTTGCACCAAGCAAATGGAATCACCTCAAGGTTCAGTTCATGTCCTTCATCACCGGAGAGGACTTCGCCCGTCAGAAGGAACTCCCCAAGGCCTCGCAGGCCACTCAATCAAAACAATACGAAGCGCTTGCCATGCTGTACATGGATCGTGCCGCTGAGACGTGGAAAGACCTGAAGCCAGTTCAGAAAGAAATCCTTGATGACGCCGCCGAGCGGCTTGGCCTAACTGGCGACCAGTACTACAAGATGACAGGTACGATGATTTCGCAGGCTGTCGAGTATGAGCATGCAGCTAGTGAGGGCGTGCAAAGGTGGCAGGACGACATGAATAGGTTCAGACCTGAAAAGGAATTCGGCAAGGACCCGTTCGAGTACATAGCCATCGCGGCTACAGATAACCTACGAAGCATGGGTTACATGACCGTTGGTATGCTGACTCGCAATCCGCACATCGCCGCTGTGCTTATGAGTACAGATATGTACCAGAGAAAGTTTACTGAGTCAAGGATGGATGGCAAGTCTATAGGAGAGTCGTCTGCTGATGGAGGCGTGTATGCCATGCTTGAGCTGGTCCTTGAAGGTTTGCCGATACACAGGATATTGGCTTTGACCAAGGCCGGAAACAAAGCTGGTGCGCGCAAGCTGCTTGATGCCGCCGTCATAGAGTCAGGTCAGGAGATGGTAACGGAAGGCCTTCAGATGGGTTACGACTGGGGAGTGTACGGCGACAAGGTTACCGTGGCGCAGGCTTTGTCTCAGCTACGAGATTCCGGTATTCTTGGTGCGCTGTTTGGTTCGGTCATCATAGCTCCGCACGCTATTGCCGGCGATCACCACATGAACGTCATGAATCAGGACATCTCTAATGCAAAGAAGAAGCTTCAGTCAGTTGCCACAAGAGTCATGGACCCAAGCAACAAGGGTACTGACGCCACAAAAGCAGAGGCGGCTGAGGCCACAAAGGAGTATGCGGCTGCCGTAAAGAAGAAGCGTTCACTGGTTAAGGAACGTAAGGAGGCCGAGGCCGAGAAGAAGAAGGCCAAGACCGAAAAGAAAGAAACGAAGCGGAAGGCAAAGCGCACGCCAGCGCAGGCCAAGCAGGAAGAGACGCAACAGAAGCGGCAGGAGGCCGACAAGGACCCACTACTTGCAGAGGCACTACAGAACGTTGCGGACCATGAACTCAAAGACCTAAGCATGAAAGAGGTCGATTCGCTTCTCGATATCGGATACATCAAGAAGACTTCGGCTGGAGCGCTCGTGGTGTTGCCGGCTGGCAAGAGGCGCCTAAAGGCTGTCAGGGCCGAGCAGGAGGCTGCTGACGACGTGCAAGCAATAGAGGTGGTGACCTTTGAGACAGAGGCAACGAAAAAGAAGCAGGCGGGCATTGACGCAGAAATAGGACGCCTTATCAGAGACGAGCAACCGATCACACCGAAGCCGTACACGAGCCCAGAGAATCGTCAGGCTCAACTGGAGCAGAAAATCCGGAAGTCAGTAACGGAACCGGCCGCTCGCGAGAAAATCGCCACAGCAATCATCAAGGCCGAGCAGGAGGAAGAGGCGTACGCACAGCATGAGGCTGAGCAGGCTGCGACTGCTTCGGAAGCTTGGAGCAAGCAGTACAGAGAGGCCATCGACCAGATGAAAGAAGTCGGCGCAGAGGTTGCTCTCAACTTGGCGCAGCTCGAACAGAAGGGCGTAAGCGGTAAGTTTACAACAAGACTAGGTGATGTGTTCCGCGAGGCCGAGAAGAAACTTAAGGCGGCTGCCGACAAGGCCCGTTCCGAGATGGATGATAAATTCTGGAGCAAGCCACAGCAAGGACAACTGTTCGACATCACTGGCATATTAGTGAAAGGCAGCGCTGAGTATGCCAAGGCCGTCAAGGTCGGCGCGTACAAGCTGGCCCAGCACGGATCGAAGTATGCTTCGTGGGCTGCCGACATGGTTGGAGAGTTTGGTGAAAGCATCAAACCGGCGCTTGCGAAGCTGTACCAAGACGCGAAGAAGAATGTATCCAACGTTCTGAAATGGTCTCACGAGAAATTCGGTAAGGACCATCACAGGCGAGGAGAGCTGAAGCACGCGCCTAAGCAATATGCGAAGCCGGGTGCGATTAAGCGACTTCGCATGGTACTGGAGAAGCTTGCCGGCGAAGGCAAGGGCGCACGCAAGTGGTATGAGAGATCAGGCAAGGCCATCCTGAAGGCCACAAGTGATATGGCTGAAGCGAGAATGTTTGCTGGAGTTCTGGCAATCTACTCACGAGCAACCGGCGTGGGACCAAACCTTACAAACGCATTGAAGATGTGGGCTATCTACAAGTCCGGAAAGATACCAGCCAAGCGCCAAGGAACAATGGCCGGACGATTCTCCGGTCAGGACGAGCAGGCTATTGCTTGGCTGAAGGGTAACATGGATGATACGGAGTTCATCGGTGTTAACGGCGACAAGGTTGGTGCGTTCTTCACGAACCTTATGCGCTCGATTGATCCGAAGACTTACGAATTTGGACAAGGGGTAACCGTTGACATCTGGATGATGAGGGCACTCGGGTACGACACATCAAACCCAACAGACGCGCAATACGCGTTCGCTTCTATTGAGCTGCGGCAGCTTGCGGAGAAGTTGGGATGGGAGCGACAGCAAGTTCAGGCTGCTGTTTGGGTAGCGATGAAGTCACGCTGGGGTCTTATATTACATAGGGCACAAGCGCGCGCGGTCAAGGAAGGCCTTGCCGAACTCAACAAGTTGCAGAAGGGCAAGGTGGCGTTTGATGTGTTTGGAGCTACCCGCGCAGATCAGGTTGCTAACGAAAAGAAAATCGTTTTGATCTTCCGTGAAGAAGCGCTGAAGGCTACCGTTACGGAGATGACAGAAAGAATGAAGGTCTCAAGGAAAGACTTTAGTGACTTCCTTGAAAGCCAATACGCTACAATAAGCTGGGAGGCCGAGCCGAGCACAAGTCTTGGGTTGATCTTCAACAGCATGCCAATAGAAGACAAGGTTCTTCTACAGTATGAGATCAGTCAAGTGCTGACAAACCCAGAGACGGGCCGAGAGTATCTCGCGGAGTGGCTCGGGTTGCTTGGTGACGATCAATTCCAAGGTCCGGGCGCGTGGGACGGTGCTGTGGGTGCGGTTACTCAAACGGGAGTACTCGCTCCGCTACAGCATAAACGATCCGAGGCGAAGCACAAGGTTAAGACCGTGCAGCCTCAGTCTGCTCAGGCCTTGGATGGTTATTCTGCGATCCTTGGGTTCCTTCTCAAGCAGGATGCAGTAGCGTGGCATCGTCCGTTCTACGGTAACGCCAAGAAGCGCGCGAACGGAATCAGCATACAGATACAAGAGAACATGGACGCCGGAAAACTGTCTCGTCTTGTAACGCGGCTGTACGCGGCGATCATTGCTGAGGCGCAGACAGAGGGGTGGAACGGAATGGATTGGGCGCCGATTGCACTGAATGGCGAGATTCGTATCCTCAACTTCAGCGAGTACATTGGCAACAATGAGTTCCATGAGATAATTCGTAAGGCGGCGGACAAGGCAAAGGTCGGAGCCGGGAACCTTGAGGTGTTCCAAACCGATGGCAACATGATATCTAACGACTGGGTAGAGTTCCCAGCAGGAGAACAGTATGAGCAAGCGATCAATAGTTCTGAAAACAAGCGAGTCAAAAAGGCCTTTGAGCGGGCAAAGCGTGAACTCGCTAAGCGGATCGATGCGGTCTATGAAAGCTATGCTGAAAAATACAAGGCAAAGCAGCGAGCAGCCCCTAGAGTCACAATAAGGACAGAGGGGAGAGCAGAACCAAAACAACTAAAGGGAACTAGACGTTTCAGAATCTTCCGAAAGGGGAAGTATAGTGCTCTTAAGACAGAGTTCTTCGGACAAGGTATCAGGGGCGCGGAGAAGAAGCGCGGATCAATGCCGGTCATCTCTGCCTACCCTGACAAGGGATTCAAGAAAGAGGTGGGGCTTGGCAACGTTGAGTACATCGTCGATGTAAAGGAAGAGACTCTATACGATGCCAACAACGATCCACTTGGATTCAAAGAGAAGGCCGACTACGAAGGTCGCCTTGACTTCAACAAGTACGAGTCTCTGATCAAAGGGGCGGGTTACGTTGGGTACTACACCCCAACCGCGAAAGGTAATCTCAAGGGTCAGGCTCGATTCTTTGCAGACCTTACCGTTGGGCAGGCCGGCCTTACGTCGCAACTGATGGTTCCCGAGAAGCCTGTCATTCGTATCAAAGAAAACGAGATGGATGAGTTCGAAGTTCTCGAACAGAACGGAGAGATTTATTACACCACCGACATGGACGACGCTATGGGAACGGCGCGTAAAATCTACGGTGAGAATTCAGTCGTTGAGTTCGTGGATGAGTACGGAGACATTATCTCAACCCACCAGCCGGTGCCGAAGACTGTAAAGATTCGGTTGGAGGACAAGCGCGCAGAGTACTACGAAGCAAGACAAGCGACAGCAGAAGGCCGAGCTGAATTTGCTGGAAGCTTTTTGTCTGAGGTGGAAGCTAAGAAGCAAACAAAAAATGCCCTAGCTGACATACAATCTTCTGTGAATGAATTTGTAGAGGAGTTCGAAGAGGAGACGATGGAGAATCCGCTCGTCCGCGGAGAAAGGATTCTGGGAAAAGGTTCGGCTATCGAACTTGGTTCGCGAGGCGGGATGATCTGGATCGACAGCATTCGCTCGTTCGAGCAAGGCACAGGTCAGGGTAATGAGGCCCTGAAGTTTATCATTGAACTGGCCGACAAGCATGGCGTGCGGTTGAAGCTATTTGCTAAGCCGTATGCTGAGGGGCTTGATCAAAGGTCGCTGATTGCGTGGTACAGGAAAAATGGATTTGTTAGTGAATACCTAGAGCACACAATGATAAGACACCCATCAAATGTGACTCATCAGTTCGCAATGTGGAAGCGACCAAAGGTTCTGACGAACGCCTTCATGGGCATGGACCTGTACGAGACCGAACAGTGGGCGCAGAAGTTTGCTGACGAATTGGGTATAGGAAACATACAGGTCGTGGAGTCCGCCGAAGGACTTCCCAATGACCTGTGGGAAAACATTGCGCTGAATGGTTTTAGTGGACTGGTGCAGGGCGCGTTCCATGACGACATCATCGATGGCCCAACAATCTACATCATCGCCAACAACCTGACCGAGGTATGGACCGAGGGAGTCCTTACGCAAACCATGCTGATGAAGCTTAGAGAGGTGGTGATGCATGAGGCTCTCGGCCACTTTGGTCTTCAGGCATTTCTTGGTCCAAAAAAGTTCAACCAGTTTGTGGATGCCATCCGGCGCGAGTTCCCCAAGGACGTTGAGTACAGGCGTCGTGAAGGAAAGATGGGCAAGGGTGTTGAGTCTCAACGACTTGCCGCCGAAGAGGTGTTCGCGTACTGGGTGCAAGACAAGATGGCCAAGAAGGACATTGGCCGAAAGAAGATGGGGTTCATTGAGAGACTGATCTTCGACCTTAAGCTGATTCTTGCGAAGTGGGGTTGGACGCAGCAGGAGATGAGCGAGGATTATTTCGACCGTATATTGTCGCGAGTCTTGTACTTCACGCGCGGCCACACCACAGAGCAGTTGCAAAAGAGGGCGCACTTGGTCAGACGCCAGCGTGACGCCGCATACGCTATCGAAAGAGCAGAGGGTACGTTCTCTCTTAAGCAAGACCCACTGCTTGATTCATTTGACGAGAAAGCCGGTAACGTTCCTCTATCCAAGCTTGAGGGGCTCCGGGCATTCAGGGACAAGTGGATATTCAACCTACGTCGAAACTTTGAGATTCACATCACCGATCAATTCGCCGGCATACTGCATGCCGAGAAGGATATTGGTATGGAGTTCGGGCCGACCAGTGGGTACATGAGCGTACGACTATCGGCCGGTGTTGACGTGATTATCAGGTCAGCGATGGACAACGCTGTACCTGTGTGGCACAAGGAGGAAGACGGAAGCCGAAGCGTGAAGATGGATGACACTGTGCTCGGACTGACCCAGATACTTGCGCCAATTTCCAGTAAAGTTCTTTTGAGAGACTTCCAGAGGTTCCTTGTTGCCAACCGCGCACGGCGCCTTATCAAGGTAGGAAAGGAAAAGAACCTCACACGCGATGAGATCGCGGCAACGCTTAATTACATCCGCAAGAGCGGAAACATGAAGCTGTTCCAGCAAGTGAACGCAGAGATGCAGGAGTTCAAGGGCAAGATTCTTGACTTCGCACAAGAGGCCGGACTGATAGACCCGGTATCACGTAAGCTGTGGGAGAAGAACGACCACATTCCATTCTACAGAGTGCTGGCCGCCAACGATAAGAACGGAGCGTTCGCACGCCTTGGCAGCGTCGGCAAAGTTATTCACCAGCAGAAGGGATCGAAGCTTGCATTGAAGCCCGCTCTGGAAAACATCTTCGATAACATCAGCATGCTGATAGAGGCCAGCGTTAAGAACGCAGCGATGCAGGATGTGATCAACCAGTTCGATGGCAGCGGACTCGTAACCAAGGTTCCCGCCATTCAGGTCTCTACTGCCTTGATTCCTATGGAGAAAATCAGGGACATGCTCAACGATGCGGGCGTAGCTCTGGACGAAGTCGGCAACGAATTGCTATCCGGTGTGCAGAGACTTATGTCGATCCAAGCAACTCAGGAAGAAGACAACATCGTCAGCGTGCAGGAAAACGGCAAGAAGAAATTCTATTACGTTCATGACGAGGGTGTCATGAAGGGCATGGAGAACGTAAAGGCCGAGCAGCACGGATGGGTTATGCGCATCCTGCGAGCGCCGAAGAGATTGATCACAACGATCATTACGAGGTTCCCCGGATTCATTCTCGCCAACTGGTTCCGAGACATGCTTCACTCGACAATTCTTGTGCGCTTTGGAGTCTTCACGCCGCTGGATTCTGCGGCCGGTTGGGCTGAGGCCATCTTCCACTCTAAGACATTCAAGGAGCTAATGGCCGGTGGTGGCATGTTCGACTCCGGATACATCAACACCAACGACCCCAAGACCACAACGAAGGCTATGAGGAAGAAGCTGATGGCCCGAGGACGTGGGAACATACTTGACTCGCCGGCAAAGCTTGCGCGTGCGTACATACGAATTGCAAACGGCGCCGAGAACGCTGCTCGCGTAATGATTTTCAAGAAGGCGCTGAAGAAAACCGGAAGCAGGAAGCAGGCCCTATACGAGGCCCGAGACATCATGGACTTCTCTGTGCGCGGTGCGAGTCCCATCATGCAGTTCTTTATCGAGACCGTGCCGTTCTTGGGAGCGAGATGGCAGGGCATCTCTCGAACGAAGAGGGGCGCGATGCAGAATCCTATGTTGGTTGCGACTCGCGGCTTCATGGTTACGCTGGCCACTTGGGCTCTTTACCTGATGAACAGGGACGACGAGCGATACAAGAGCCTTCTGGAGTACGACAGGCACATGTACTATCACTTCTTTGACGTGTTCGAAGAGGGCGATCACTATCGCTTGCCGAAACCGTTTGAGGTCGGTGCCATGTTCAGCACTATCCCCGAGATAGGCCTTGAGTACATGCTGTCAAAGGAACCTGATCGTGGCGACACAGCAAGCGAGGCGCTGTGGTGGGTGTTGATGGAACAGTTCAACATGGCACCTATGGTGCAGATCGCCGCCCCGGTGGTTGAGTTGGCTATGAACAAGAACTTCTTTACGGACGCGCCAATCGAGCACTACTGGGAGTCGCAACTAGACGCCAGTCGAAGGTACGGTGACCGGACAAACAAGACCATTACGTGGTTGGCTCAGCACATGCCTGACAACTTCCCGGACGCTGCTCGTTCGCCCAAGCAGCTTGAGTTCTTGCTGAAGAGATACTTCGCGACCGCGGCCGACTACGCCTTTGGAATCTCGGATCGAATGTTCTTCTCTGAGCAGATGCCTACACCTCGTTGGGATGAGAAGGTTGGGTTCCAGAGATTCAAGAGAGAGGCGTATCCGAAGTTTGACATCTATCAACAGGCTATGTATGACACGCTGAATGCGGCCGACCAGATTTACTACACCATTCTCGATCTCAAGAAGGATAGAACACCGCAGGCGAGGAAGGAGCTGCAAGAGATCAGGGAGCGCGAGAAGGCTCTGCTGTGGGCACGTAAGCGCATGGCATCAACGATCAAGAAGATTCAGGAGATCAATAAGAAGATCAGGCGAATTCATGCAAGCAACAAGACGCCTGACGAGAAGCGAGAACAGATCGACAAATTCGTCGGCAGGAAGCGTGAGGCTGCGAAGCGGATGTATGACTTCAGGCCGGGAGGAAAGAAAAACCCGTACGGTCGAGAGGGCAAGGGCGAGGTAGAGCAGTACATGCCCGACCTGATCAATGACCTGATAGGGAAAACCAAGAAGGAGCAGGTGGACACCCTGATTGCCGCAGAGCTGCCCCATACGGCAACCCTTATCAACGACGTGATGATCAGCGTTGAGAAGTTGAGGAGGGTGGCATGAGCGAAGAGGTACAAGAGTTAGGTAGTCGAATCGACAAGATCGAGGTAACGCTGAGCCACGCGGTAGATGCTATCGACAAAATGGCAGTGGTAATAGGCCGTTCCCAAGAGACTAAATGGGGGCCTATTTTGACTGCGCTGGCCCTGTTGTTAGCGGCCGGAGGGGGTTATACTACCCTCATTACGATGCCGATGGCGACTGAGGCGGCACGATTACAGGAAGAGCTGCATGACATGGGCAAGCGAGAGCTAGAACTCTATCGTGCGATTGGACGACTTGAGGGCAAGGCAGATGGATGAGTTCAAACGACAGTTAATGAAGGATGAGGGGTTCAGGTCTAAAATGTACCTTGACCACTTAGGCATTCCTACAATCGGATACGGGACACGGATCAATGAAATCGAAGTTAGCAAAGAAGTGGCGGAAGAGTGGCTTGATGCTGAACTGGATGAGAAGGAGGAACGTCTCCGACAGATACGCCTTTACGACGGCCTTAGCATCGTCCGCAAGAACGTCATCAGATCGATGGCTTATCAGATGGGTGTTGCTGGTGTCAAGCGCTTCAAGAACATGTGGCTGGCTATTGAGGCCGGTGAGTTCGTCAAGGCTGGAATCGAAATGCGCGACAGTCAGTGGTGGAGAGACCCGCAGACACGCGGCCGTGCAGATAGAATGTCACGACGGATGGCGGCAGACGTATGGCGATTAGCGTAAACGGATACGGATCACGGAAGTTTATCGTAACCATTTTGGGGATGATGCTGTGTGCGGCTATTGCAGTGCTTGCGATGTTCCTGAAAGCTGAACCAAGCGCGGCTGCGCTGCTAGGAATTGGTGCGGGGATTACTGCCTACAACTGGGCCAACGTGCGGCACAACAACGGAGATGGATAATGTCAGGAATTGATCAAACAGCCCCAGCCCAAAAGTTTATCCTCTATGCGTCTGGTGCGCTTCCAGTGGCGTTTACTGATCGAAGGCCCAAGGCCGTTATCATACCGACATCGGGAGATGTGGTACTAAAGGATCGCGACGGCAACGCGACTACGTTTACCCCCGCAGTTGGCGTTCCCTTGCCCGTCAGTCCTACAGAGATCACCAGCATCACCATGGCCTCGATCATTGCCATCTTTGATTAAGAGGTTGCTATTCCTATATCGATGGCTATTCCCTGAGCGATAGCTTCGACTACTCCGTCTATGAACTCAGTCGTCAGTTCCCCGGACATGGCTATCGCGCCAGCCGCAGCATTAACAAATGTTGTTCCGTCCGCAGGACCAAGTCCTGCCGTAACCAAAGAACCTTGTGAGGCCATGCCCCTTACCGCAATATTGCTCATTACGCCATCTGATCACGGCGCTGTATCTGTCCGGTGCCGTCCCACGGAGTGATGCCGTCGTCCTTAAAGATATCAGCGGACCTCTCGATAGAGACATCGGCGTCATCATACTGCTCCAGCTTGTTGGTAGATGGATTTGCAAACTCCCTGTTAAGCAATCGACTTTTGATGATCGCAACATCTGCGCTAGATATGTCTCTTGGGTTGGCTGTGAGGTTGAGGGCTATAAGAACCTTTCTTGCCGGCCGAGCCTTGAACGCGGTAATGGTTCCGTCTCTTGGGTACAGGTTGCCATTCAGAGTTACCTCCTGATCCGCATCTGTAGTTTGTATTCTCCACCCAAGATCGTTTCTTAGAAAGTACGATCCTGAAATAAGCGCACCTCCGGGGATCGGGTCACCACCAGTTACGTCGAATGCTGTAGCATATTTTGCGTTGTCAGAGTCCTTAACCCACACCTTCCAGTCAGCATAGATGTCTTCTTGAACGTCCACAGTAAGCAACCCCGCCGTAGGTGCTGGCAGGGTGATAAGAAGGTTTGGTCCGTCAAAGGTTGCTGGTGCCATTATGCTGGGTTCTCAAAGTTGCGATCAAGCCTTTGCTGCTGATCAAGTGTTGTTGCTACTGTAGGCCAAGTAAAGTCTTCCACTCGAATGATTTCGAACAGCAGATTCACTAGCGTGTAGTCCACTGAAGTGCTGGCGGCAATTGACGCAACAAAGTTGCGGTTGTCTTGGCTACCAGCGGTAGCGTTTTCTACGCCGGCCAACTCTGTCTTGGTTCCGGCAGAGTAAATCCTTACCTCCGTGTTGTCCTTCATCTTATCGAAGGTCACCGCCACGTTGGCGTTTACAATCGTTGTGGCTCCTGAGGCGTTACGAATAGATGGAGTTGTTCCTCCGCTCACGCCAATCGTTAATGTGCCGCTTGACGTATCGTTAAACAACGCCGCCTTGCTGCTGTACAGACTCTGCGTTTCAGAACCAGAGGTAGTCAGATTTATCGCACTCGATCCCGCTATCGCAGCAGCCTTGGTCAAATGTACAGTGACCGTATCGCCATCCACTACGTTAACATAGTATTTATTTCCATCGGTCAGGCCAATGCCCTCAACCCCACCTTCATCATTGTAATACACCGCATCACCGGTTGCGAAACCGTGTGCAGCATCAGTGTTCAGTTGCTCAGATGTAAATGCCTGCGCAGTTGAGAAGTTCCACCCTAAGTCCGAGGGGGCCCAGTATCCTGTAAGAGTGTGGTCCCAGTTTGGACTGCCGGTGGTAGTAACACGCATGGCATGCCCGTCTCCTGAGAAGGCAAAGGACACCTTTGATAGGTTGGCCATGTCGGCAGCAGGCATGGGATCAAGAATTGAGCCCCCTTCCGCCAGTGTCGCAGTTGAAATAGCAACTTCAGTAAGGGAAGCCCCACTAAGATCGATTTGTCCTGTGTTCAGAATGAACCCACCGGTCATAGCAAGCTTAGATGTACCTGTTAATAGCCGGCAGCCATCTAGGGTGCAAGAAACCAGTGTGTGCCCGACACCAGTGGTTCCGGTTACGGTGTAATCAAATCGGTTGTCTGGGTCTCTTATGAACGAATGATTTTCTCCCGGAGCAGAGTCCGCAGTTAAGTCAACTCGCGTCGTGTCAGTGTAAGCATTCTGTCGTCCAACTGATGCTCCGACTGCATATATGGAGAAGGTATCGGCTGTGAGTGCGTTGATGAAGTACTGCGTACCATTAACCAACCCAGTCGGAGCGGTGCCGCCCTCATCAGAGTAAGTTACGAGGTCACCTGTCTGCCAACCGTGGCCCACTATCGTAATGACTTCGGTGGTGCCATTTATTTCGAGCGCGGTGTCGAAGAACTTTTTAACCGAGGCGTTGCCCAAGCCCTTGAGGGTATATGCTGTCAGGTTAATGTCATTGGCGGCGTTCGCCATGCCAATGTCCACACCTAATGCCCCAGCACCTACTGGGTGGAATGGAAAGACAAGGAATCTGTTCGAGTCGTTATAGACGGTTGCTGTAGCGGAGCCGATGGTCAGCACACCATTCACGATGACCTCTGCCTGACCGGGTTGTACGACACTCATTCGACCGGTGAGGGTAGTGTCATCGAAGTCAAAAGCCAAGAAGTCAGTCAGTACACCATCAGGATCAGTACTGTCCCCGCCGACCAACGTTAACCCAGTACCTACGTCCATGAAATCTAACCGGTCATGAACGATGTTGTCAGACTTGGCTATCGCAGAAGTATCTACAATGGTGGCGTAGTAATCAACCGTTGTCAGGTCAACAGTACCATTCTCCTCGTCCCTGAACGCTACCTGATTCGGGTCGATCAGCAACGCGAGCCACGATGATAGTGCTGGGTATGGTCCTGCGAAGAGTCCAGCGATGTAGAAGGTATAGTCCCAAGTGCCGCCGTTGGCTCCTTCTCCTATCTCATACCAGTATCCCTTCGCAACTGTCAGATCAATCGTGCCCGGAGTCGCCATCAATACTTTAGCGAGCACGGCTTTCGGAGTTGTGCTGAAATCTATTTGCCCGTCATCCTCAAACTCAATGCCGGCTACGCTGTTGCTGGCCTTGTTGGACTGAGCGAACACTCCCTGCAACAGGAAGTCCTGCTCTTGCGTAGGCGTCTGAGTCGCATTGGCTTTGTCCCACACTCCACCGTCCGATGAAGATTCCGCAGCGGATAATAGTGTTCCATCGAATGTTACTGCTACGACGGCCATCAGGTCACCTCTTATGGGTTACTGAAGTTACGCTCAAGGGCCGCTGTGATTGAGAAGCTGAGTCCTGTGGCCCTCGTGATCTTCAATCCCTTAACGGTAGCGTACTGAGCTGATATCAGTCCGATGGCTTTGAGCACAACGTCGGCGTCAGTTGCCGCTGTTCGGCCACCTTGAACGTTGTTGTCGTAATCGAAGTCAAAAGCGATAGACGCAGTCGTTGTAGCTCCAACGATAGGCGAGGCACTGTTGTCGTTAACGATGATACCATCAGGCGAGTCAAACGGGTTCTCGTCCACGCTTACGGTTTGGTTAGTTTCGACTGTGCCGACAGCGTCCCCGTCAACCTTTCTGACAGTGTAGTCAGAACCAGATACGTTGACCACTGTCACGATAAATAATCCGTTGTTTGCCGCCTGAGCGAATCCAGAGATGCGCAGGTAATCATCGGCTACGTAAGTTCCGAGGGTTCCCTCAAGGTCGTAAGTGTCGCCTGCTGGGCCAACCACGTCAATATCTGAGTTCGTAGTGCGATTTGTAAACTCATAATACAACCAGTATTCACCGTCAGAGTCAGTAACCAAGTTGGCGTTGAACAGCAGGTTGCCAGCAGCAACGAATGGGAAGTTACGACGCGTGTTGCCGGTGTCCCAGAAGAACATGTTGTTCGTGTCATTGGCGTCAAAACCTTCCACGATCATGCCGTCGCCGCCGCCATTTGGGTTTACCGACTGCTGCTTGGCAAAGTCAAGGTCAGCACCAACGAACGTGCATAGCTCGCCCGCCATCTTGCCGATAACGGTGTTGTCAGTTTCATCGATGTCAGTAGCCTGCCGTAGCTGGTACTGAATCTTTTCGTAAATCTGCGCCTTTGTTGCGGTGAGGGGCGTAGATCGTTCCATCGTGAACGACAGGACAGTTTCGGAAGCGGTCAGCGCAGAGTCCAACGTGATCTCAAGAGATGTGGCGTTATCGACAGGCGTACCGTTGATGGCGTGAGAGCCCTGATCGGTTCCTTCGTGGATGATGAGGGTACCACCAGCGTAGTCGGCTAGGGCCTCGCCCACTCCAAGAAGGAAGTTGGCAGATACAAACAACGTTGATGTAGCGCTGACACCGTTTTCTTTCGAGTAGGTTCCAACGTCACACACGATACCGAAGTTTCTTTTGGTAGAGGAGTCAACCTCTCGATTGTAGGCAGCATCCAAGTATCGGAGACGAATCTCGTCGTACGGTGCGCCCGTTACCGGGTCGGCCTTGGTGATATTCAGGTCGGGTACGTTCGCAAGAGGCAACTTGATAACCTTGGCTGATACCAGAGTTTCACCACCAGAGCCCAAGTTGGCAGAATCAAACGACTTGCCAACCGCGTCTCCATCTCTAATTCTCAGTACAGTAGAGAACAGGTTGGCGTTATCTACAGAAGCCGTCATCGTTGAGTCGTCAGTGTTGTTCGTGAAGCCGGTTGACGTGATGACCGAAGCTGTGATAGTGGCAATCAGGAATGTGGCATTGTTGCCGGAGTCTTCCGCGTTGGCGATAGTGATTTGCCCACCTTCCACGTAGCCCTCAGTGATCCAGTCACCGCCATCGTTGCGTGTCAGGGTAGTTGTCAAAGTGAAGACAAAGCCGGGGGCGCCGGTATCGGCCGGTGTGATGTTATCGAAGAACAAGACCGCCTCGTTGACTGGTCCAGCGAATGCGTAGTCAACCGAGTTATCTACGGTCAAGGAATCCCCAAAGTAGTAGTAGGCTTGGTCGAGTACGTCTTCGAACGTACCCAAGGTGGTAACATTAAAGTACCTTCTCTGAGTGACTCCAGCGTTGTCAATTTCTGTCCAACCGGCATTCCTTATCAGTCGTCTTGAATTGATAATCGGAGTCGTCGTTAGGTCATCGTGAAGTTTCCAGTCTGAGTTGTTTCCTGACGGGTCAACACCGAATTCCCACTGACCGGCAGCAGATGAGATACCAACCATCGGGAAGACACCAGAGTCAATCAACAACTGATCTGTCTTCCACTCTTCCTTAATGAACGAGTGAACGGCAAGCATGGTTACGCCATCAACTGAGAGATTGCCCTGCTCAAACAGAGTGATTTCTTCAAGCAAGGTGTCAAAGTTGACAGACATCTCAGAAGATGCGCCCGTTGTGCCGTACACGTTGGTGTCTTCAGCGGCGAGGTTGACCGGATTAGGACCGGAAATCTTGTCGCAAGTTATAGATGATGTAGTTGGGCCGGCGTCGTTGACCTGATACAGACCATTGTTTCCGGGAACGGATGAGTCGCGGATGGCGAAGTACTCATTGTCTCCAAGTGCCGGCAGAGTGGCAGAGCCTGTAAGGGTTGTTGCTACTCCGGAACTGGCCGTGAAGGCAAGGTCAGATACATTGGTAATGTCGCCTTGGTTTAAGCTATCCGGATCGATAATGAGTGCCATGTTTTAACTTCCTGCTGGGAGCGTTAGCTCATATGTAAATTTAATGCTGTCGCCGTTGTCAACGTTAATCGCCGCAAACACGCTTCGATCAGCAAGCACGTCTCCCGTAGCTGCCCTGAACAATCCATGCTCTACAATTGCAAAGGCCGCTGCGTAATCGACAGTTCCCTGTGTCTTGTAGATGTTACTTGAGGCCCCTTCCAGTTGGGTGCCTGTAGCCCTAGTGTCAACCTCACTGGCCAGTGCCGTGTTGGTTTGAAGTTCTGCTGCACTGCTAATGCCGGACCCATGGTACCGGAATTCTGCTATGCCCCCAGAGCTAGACTGCAACTGATCTACAAGGTAGTCCACGAATACGTCGGTCACTACCCTTGTGGATATGAGACCGAGGTCTTCTACGGACCCGTCCTTGCGGATAACCTCAGCGTACAGGCGACCCTCAGGAACTAAAACTCGACCCTTTCCGGGGAAGAACAGACAAAAGCAGGCTGTCTTCGCCACGATAAATCGTTGTCTGAACAGCATGTACCACGGCGGCTTTCTGCCGCTGATGGCGTACTCTCTCATTTTCACGAACTTGCGAGAGTATCCCCGCTTCTTAATGTGAAGAGCGTAGTACATTTTCTGCTTGATAGAGTGGCTACGCTGGCGTGTTCTTGTAGCCAGCGACTTTTCACTGCCCATACCTATCTGTTTCCAAACGAAAAAGGAGCCGCGTGTTTTACCACTAGGCTCCAGAAAGGGTAGCACAGAACATATCCCCTGTGACGGAGGATAGCCGTGCTTTGGGCTTATAAAAAAACTGGTTTTTTAGTGCTCGACATCGATGGTGATGTCAATGGGCTTCGGCTGAAGTTCCCGGATAGCGGTGATTTGCTCGTCGCACAAGTACACCGCGGAGTAAAGCTGCAACACGAGTTTACGAGAAGCGGCGACAGTGTACACCTCGGGGAACGCCGGTATGAGACAGAAGGCTGTCAGGTTGGATGGCAGTGGCACCAAGACGGGTACCCGAACGAAGACTTCTTCAGTCTCGATCAAGGGGGCCTTCGGCTGCCCTGCGCAACTGCTCAACACTGAGAGGGCAAATAGCCCCAATATCAATGCGAGAGAACTCCGCGCAAGCTGGCGTTTCATTTTCCAACTCCTGTAGTTTGTTGATGTTAACGTTCAGTTCTGCTACCGCCCTACGTTCGCGCTCAAGGGACTCAGCGTATGACGCAGCTCGTATCTCCTCAGATACCACTACCACTTCTGCTAGTGACTTATTGGCTGATTTGAGTGAGGCGATAGTCTCAAGGTTCGACCGGTTCATGTCTTCCGTAGCTGCGATGAACGCGATGTAATCATCCCGTATCAACTCCAGCTTATCGATCTTGTTGCCCCGTGCGTTGAACGCGAAGAGGAGCAACCCGAGGCCCACAACTGGAACGATTATTTTCCAGTTGCCTTTAAAAAAGGGAATGAATTTCGCTATGGGTCCGAACTTCATGATAAGGGGGATGAGTTTGAGCAGAAAGAGTGGCATTTATCGGTGTCTCCAGACGGTCCATTCGTTAATCATCATGACCGTTGCAATAGACATTGGTTGTGCTTCAGATTTGGCGTCAAAGTAGTTTCCATCGGCGTGTATTCTCTCAACAACATACGGTCTCCAGAGACTGTTCTTCTGGACTTCGATTTTGTCATTGATTTTCAATGCCATGCAGCGGCTCCTATGACTGTGGCAGGAGTATAGCATAGAAATGGCTGGGGTGTCTGGATTTGAACCAGAAATCTCAACGTCAGAGGCTGAGATGGTGCGCCTGTCCACACCCCTTTGGCGACGGTGGTCGGGAATGATCCGACGCTCACGGGTTCAAAGCCCGATCAGGCACGCCTGTCCACACCGCGTTAATAACTGGCAGACCATGTAGGAATCGGACCTACCTCGGCGGGTTTGGAGTCCGCACCATGCCCAGCTAATGGCCTAGAATTTGGCGGAAGAAGTAGGAATCGAACCCAACCCGCGTTAGCAGGACCTAGTTTTCAAGGCTAGTCGCAGGACCGTTCCCGCTGCATCATCTTCCTTTGTTTGGCGGTGAGTGAAGGATTCGAACCTTCGGACCATTACGATCTCTTAGTTAGCAACCAAGCGCTTTAAGCCTCTCAGCCAACTCACCTAAATTTGGTACTCCCACGAGGACTCGAACCCCGGTCGCACGGCTTAAAAGGCCGGTCTCTGCCCGTTGAGTTACAGGAGCTTAATGTTCGTGCTGGTACCATTTTACAACCCCGTCCAGCGAGGGCGACGTTTGGTGGGTGCGGCAGGCATCGAACCTGCATCTTTCCGCTTAAGAGGCGTGACTCTACCAATTGAGTTACGCACCCGTAAATCTGGAGCCGCCGACAGGACTCGAACCTGCATGAACTTGCTTCGAAGGCAAGGCCGTATCCAGTTCCGGTCACGGCGACATAAATCTGGAGCGGGACGGACGGTGAATGCTCCGCTTTACTCCTCAGAGGTTAAATCGCGTCTTCCCGTTGATCAGTCCGGTGACTACTACGTCCCGCATTGTTTGGTGGTCCCCCCGAGATTCGAACTCGGCTCACTCGCCTTATGAGAGCGATGCATTTACCGGCTATGCTAAAGGACTAAAACTGGTGCTTTCTGGTGGATTTGAACCAACGACACTCCGGGCTTCAACCGAATGCTCTACCAAACTGAGCTAAGAAAGCGTGGTACCCATGGCAGGCATCGAACCTGCAAGACCTTGCGGCCACGAGGTTTTGAATCTCGCGCGTTTACCAATTTCACCACATGGGCTGGTACCGATGACAGGCGTCGAACCTGTACGACCTTGCGGTCACGGGGACTTAAATCCCGCGCGTCTGCCAGTTTCGCCACATCGGCATTACAAATCTGGACCCGCGAGTCGGACTCGAACCGACGTGGCTGAGTTTAGGAAACTCTGCTGCCTTTCCATCTGCCCGCGAGTGGGCCCCTGCCAGAGAATCGAACTCTGCATCCCCGGCTTAGAAGGCCAAGACGAGCACTCAGCTCGCAGGAGTTATTCACACGATACCCCGGATTCTGTCGTGGGTGATCATTCATCTATTGGCCGCTACCCGCCGTCATCAGGGCTTCGGTTCCCTTCGAGCTGTTTGCGTTGCAGGCTATATACACAGTCAAACATCTATAATCATGGATTATAGGCTCCTGTGC
>SDBS01000189.1_pt1 | contig 53192 bp, 50 predicted proteins | sample 2277091 | NCBI WGS metagenome assembly SDBS01 (sample SAMN10404972, study PRJNA504765) | marine sediment metagenome | isolation source: marine sediment core GS10_PC15, 163 cmbsf | place: Arctic Ocean: Southern Knipovich Ridge | collected 2010 | reverse complement strand
TATTATTGCAGAAAGCTAAAGTATGTTAAAAGCGCTGATAAAATCTTTAGAAAATAAACACTTGAATCCTTGACCCCTGGAATCCTTGGACCCTCTTCTCCAACTAAATTGGAGAAGAACCAACCCTTTGAACATGTAGAAAACTTTTGTTTAAAAATAGAAGAAAAGATATGAATAAAGTAGTAATTGTTGTGCACGGAATGGGAGAGCAGAGGCAATTCGAAATCTCGAAGAAAGTTGCGCGCAATCTTTGTCAAGCATCTTACCCTCCCGGTGAACACCCTGAACACCATGATTGTTATTCCAACCTTTCAGTAAAAAGTGACCCTTTGTTAAGCAAAGATAAAGAGCTTCTGCAATATCGAGTTGTCAGAGAAGATGTTTCTGCCTTTGCGGTGCATGAAATCCACTGGGCCAATATTGCCAAAGACTATAATCGACCGAATATTTTTGTATTTTTTAAAAATGCGGCAATACGGGCTTTGAAGATTCCAAAAAGAAAGTTTCGACAAAAAATTGTATATGCAATTTTAATTTTTATGATGACTTTTGTTTTGCTTATTCCATGGCTTATTTGCAAGTACTTTAGAATGTTTTCGTCCAAAATATCAAGAGTATATGAAGCCTTTTGGGGAGACGTAGAACTTTACTCACGTGGAGACGTTGATGACCTTGATTACGTGTTCGGAGGTTTTGATCACGTCTATCATCATGTAAACCAACGATTCGATAGCGTCATGTCCAGGATAGGCGAACGTTTTGAGGAAATTTATCTAATAACCCATAGTTTAGGCACGGTATTGACTATCAACCGAATAATAAATGCTGCTCTTCAGGATACAGGTATAAAGAAAGAGTGGCTGGAAAAGATAAAGCTGATAATTACTTTCGGTTCTCCTGTAGACAAATTTGCAGCTCTTTATCCTAATACATTAGTGCCGGTTTTCATTCCGAGAGCCAATCCCGTTATTGAAGAGCCAATCAGGTGGTATAATATTACTGCTTATTGGGATCCTACCGGAGGAAAGATTGATGAATTATTTCGAAAAGTTTCTTGGTTGGGAAATAACCTCTTTTCTTTTCCTCTCAAGGAAATTTTGTTCATTGGAAATACCATACGTTCCCGCGTTCCGGCTCTGGCGCATACCTCCTATTGGAATGACAACGATAAGGAAATTTGGCAAAAGATATATAAATTAATTGAACCTGACGATAGTTCTGATTCTGTATCGGATGTAATGGGGGAAGGAAAAGATTCTCTTAAAATCATCAAATACTCTCCTTTTGCAGTAACATTGATTCTTTTGATTTCTTCCGTATTGTTGATTATCTTTAGCGGCCATTACATAAGTTGGGCAGTCGGATTGCTCTTTTATATATTATTTATTTTAGAGATTATATATATCTTGGTTATTGAGAAGGAATACGGGAAATATTTCAAAAATAATTTGTCTGAAAAAGTAAAGACAAACTAACTAGTTGAGGTCATGGCATCGGGTGTTCCTGAGGTTTAGCAATGAATAGTGACTCCTCCAAGCCGCTTCGCGTTGCCATCGTGGTTCCAGCCAAAAGGTTTCTCTGTCTTGGTTCCCTGCTCTGGTTCCAGAGATACGGGCCTCTCCAGGTAGCATCAGTAGTCGGAGATGTCGGATATTTTGTACAGGTTTTCAATGAAGAGCTGGGAATCCGGGTCTCGGCCGAAGAGTTGGCGTGCAGTTACGATGTTGTTGGCTTCTCTGCCAAATCCTCTGCAATCCCCAGAGCCGAAGAGCTCGCGAAACATATCAAAACGGAAGCAAAAGAACGCGGCCGTCAGGTGGTTACGGTTCTGGGTGGCGAGCACGCATCGATGTGTGAAGGCAGCCGCCTCTCAGAGTATTTTGACTACGTACTCCCAGGTGAATCAGAAGATGCCTTTGTTTTCCTTTTGAAAGCATTGGACTTGGAACGGGGTGCGGATCGCAAGGTCCTCCATGTACTGCCTCGAAGACGTTTCTGCACCTGCCAATCCTTCAACAACATTCCCGACCTTTCCCTTGTCCATGGATACGAAGAGACGGTCAAAGGATTTGTATTCAGATACCTTCCACCGCTCTGGGCTCTAAAGAATAAAATGCTCCCTATGCTCACCTTCCAGGGTACCAGGGGATGTCCTTATGGGTGCTCCTTTTGTCCCACCCCCCGGTATCTTCAGGGCAACGAATATCGGCGACGAAGCCGTGAGAGTGCTCTATCATATCTCCAGGAACACATCGCCAGGTCAGGGATTCGCAGGGTGATCTTTGAAGATCCTACTGCTGCCATTGCGTTTGACGAAGAATGCCACAGGTTTTTCGAGTCTCTTGCGAAAAGTTCCATACGAATGAAGGCTACCGCGTTGGTGCGTGTTGATCTCTGCCAGGATGAAAGACTTCTTAAGGTCATGCGGGCTGCAGGGGTTGCAAACCTCAGCGTCGGCATAGAATCACTGAACGACCAGACTCGGAGGGACTTCAAAAAAAAGACGTCCTATGACACCATTGTAAGGTCGATCGATATTTTCCACGAACATGGTTTCAGCGTGACAGGTCTATTTGTCGTTGGGTATGACACCGACGATTTGGACAGCTTTGATAGAATAGAGAAGTTCATCAACGAGACAGGGATAGAAAAATGGAAGGTTTCCCCCCTGACCCAGGTGCTTGAGTTGCCGGACCAATTCATGCCCGCCCATAGGTTCTTCCTGTGGGATGAATTCGCATGTTTCGACCGCGATGTCATCGACTACGGTAATGGAGAGTTCGTGCTATTTTACCCAAAATATATCAAGCCAAGTACACTGCAAAAAAGCATAATGACGTTCAACAAATCTTCCACTTCTGTAACCAGCTTAATTAAACTCTTTATTAGTCAGAAAAAATTATCACCTGTCTTGCAGAGAATTGGAAATAATCTGGCACAGAGAATAATACAAAATGAAGTCGTCCGCTCAAATTACATTGAAATGGTTCAGGAAGTGGAAAAGCCATTCTATGTAAAACAGAACGGCATGGAAGAGTTGCAAGAGGATCTTCTGAAGAAACGCTATGAAGGCAAAGCCGAGGTATGTGAAAGGATCTCCAGTGAAGTGTCCAAAATGCCAGCTTGATAATCGCGAGGGAGTAAAGTTCTGCGAGGAATGTGGGGCTGAGTTTGAAGTCCGGTGTCCAGGTTGTGGCGCCAAACTTCCCCTGGAACGAAAATTTTGCGGAGAATGCGGACAAAAATTGAGCGGAGAGGTGGAGAGAAAAAGGGAGGCGTTAAAAATTGAGAGTGAACGAAAGCATGTCACCACTCTATTCTCCGACTTGTCCGGCTATACTTCCATGGCAGAGAAGATGGACCCTGAAGAAGTCAAAGAGATCATGTCGAGGATCTTCGGTGAGATCGCTCAGATAGTAGCCAGGTACGAAGGGTTTATCGATAAGTTCATTGGCGATGCGGTTATGGTTCTCTTCGGCATACCAAGAGCCCACGAGGATGACCCGGTGCGGGCCATCAGGGCTGCCAAAGAAATACACAATTTGATTGACAAGATGAGCCCACAGCTTGAAGAAAGGATTGGACAGACCCTGTCAATGCATACCGGCATCAACACCGGACTTGTGGTTATAGATGAAGTGATCTCGGGAAAAGGAACCCATGAAGTAACTGGTGATACCGTCAATCTGGCCTCCCGGCTGTGCAGTTTGGCCAAGACTGGTGAAATCTTGGTCGGTCCGGACACGTATCGACAGGCTGAGGGGTATTTTGTTTTTGAAAGTTTAGAGCCGACCAGAATCAAAGGCAAAACGGAAGCTGTCCGGATTTACCAAGTTCTGTCTCCAAAGGTTCAGCCACGCAAAACCTACCGTCAGCACGGCTTGAGAGCTGAGCTGATCGGGCGTAGTGTGGAGATGGCTCAACTTGGTGAAGCCGTCGAAAGGATCCGGGAGGGAAAAGGTTCGATTTTCTCCATCTGTGGTGAGGCGGGTACTGGGAAAAGCAGGCTTGTTGAAGAGTTCAGGACCGCTTCAGATCTTGGGGATATTCAGTGGATGGAGGCACATGCTTATGCCTATTCCCAGAACATTCCCTACTGGCCCTTGATAGAACTTATCAATCGGACCTGGCGCATTGAAGAGGACGATTCTCCGGAGCAGGTCAGAGAAAAGATTGAATCGGGGGTGAAGAGCCTGCTGGGGAAAAAAGAGGGGGTTGCCCCAATTATCGGGAGTCTTTATGCTCTGAGTTATCCCGAAGTGGAAGATGTAAGTCCCGAGCAATGGAAATCCCGCCTCTTTGAGGCAGTCAGGACGGTTCTTGCCGCTCTGGCCCGGAGCAAGCCCACGGTCATCCTCCTGGAAGACCTTCACTGGGCAGACCCATCTTTCCTGGAACTTCTCCGCTACCTCCTCTCCGAGCTCAGATATCCCGCCCTCTTCCTCTGTTTGTACAGACCCTCTTTCAGTCTCTTCACCAGTCATCAGCTTGGGTCTATAAGGAAATCATATAAGGAGATTCGGCTCCAGGGGCTCTCACCATCGGAAACCCAGGACATGATCGGATCTCTTCTACAGGCCAATGCAATTCCCCGGGAGTTGCGGCAATTCATTCAGGTAATGGCCGAGGGCAATCCCCTCTATCTGGAAGAGGTCGTCAATTCCTTGATCGAATCGGAGACGCTTGTCAGTGATGATGATGGCTGGAAGCTTACCATGCACCTCAGTAAATCTGGGATATCGCCAACGGTCCAAGGTGTTATCTCGGCGAGGCTTGATAGGTTGGACAAGGAGACGAAGCGGATTCTCCAGGAAGCCTCAGTAATCGGCAGGGCTTTTCTTTACGAGATTCTTGAGAGTGTCACACGGCTCAAAAACCGGATCGACCCGAGTCTAAGCCGGCTGGAACGGCTGGATCTCATACGGACAAAGTCTTTACAGCCAGACTTGGAGTATATGTTCAAGCATGCTCTGACCCAGGAGGTAGTTTACAACGGTCTTCTCATAAAGGAGCGCCAGTCGGTCCACGAACGAATCGGTCTTGAGATGGAGCAGGTCTTCCACGACAGACTTGCCGAATTCTATGAGACCCTGGCTTATCATTTCAAACATGGCAGGTCAGTCCATAAGGCTGTGAATTATCTCGTAAAATCAGGTGAAAAGAGCCTTAGAAGATATGCGGTGGAAGAGTCACATCAGTATTTCAAAGAAGCATTTGAACTGTTAAGCGTGAATCCGGACAAGAGCGCGAACAAGGAGGAGGTGCTCATCGATCTCCTCATCAAATGGTCGTTTGTCTACTACTACCGCGGAGATTACAAGGGGCTGCTCGACCTGCTCGAAGCGCACAGGAATATGGCGGAGTCTTTGGCTGACAAGGCAAGGCTGGGCATGTTTTACGCCTGGCTCAGTTGTGCCCTGTGGCACAGGGAAAGGTTCCAGGATTCATATCAATATCTTACCAGGGCCCTCAAACTGGGTGAGGAGACCGAGGACCACCAGGTCATCGGCTATGCCTGCACATGGCTAACCTGGACATGTGCGGAATTAGGGCTTCTGGATGAGGCTGCCGGCTTTGCCGAGAGGGCCCTGGAGGTTTACAGATCGGTCTATTCTGATCACTATATTTATTTTGATTCTCTGGCCGGCCTGGGATATGTGCACTGGTACAGGGGCGAAAAACAAAAGACATTCGAAGTCGGAAAGGCACTTGTGGAATTTGGCCGGAAACACTCCAATTTTCGCAGTATGGTCATGGGTCACTGTTTCAAGGGTTTCAGCCACCTGGTGGCCGGTGACCTCCCGGCGGCCACTTCATGCTTTCAGGAAGCCATCCAGGTCTCAGCTGATCCCTGGTATTCCCAGTTTCCCAAATTGGCACTCTGCTATGCCCAGATCTCCTCAGGCCAGTTCGATGAAGCCGAAGCCGCGCTCCGGGAGATTGTCTCCTTTGACCGGGAGTGTGGTGCTGAGTTTGTCGGTACACCGGCTCAATTCCTGCTGGGACCTCTCTTGATGGCCCAGGGCCACCTGAGCAAAGGGATGAAGATTCTGGAGGATATTCAAAAAATATGGCGGGAAAGTGGCTGCAGACTCCGCTATGTCAATTCTGAATATATCATCGCCAGAACCTATGCGCAGATTGCCCGGGGTGCACGTTCAATGAGACCCTCAACCGTGGCCAAGAATCTTGGATTTCTGTTAAAGAGAGTCCCCTTTGCCGGCCAGAGGGCCTTGGAGCATTTCAACAGAGCGATTGAAGTTGCGACAGAGATTGAGGCCTGGGGCATTTTGGGGAGAGCCTATCTCGATTTGGGCTTATTTCACAAGGCAAAGTCCAGGAATGATCAAGCCAGGCAGTGCCTCTCCCGGGCCATTGAGCTTTTTGAGCAGTCCGAGGCGGAGGTGTATCTCAAGCAAGCTCAAGATGCTTTGGATAATAATGGATGAACCCCCCAATAATTTTAAATCCGAAATTCGAATACCAAACCCGCCTGCCGGCCGTCGGGCAGGGTTTCGTATTTATCCCCGTCGGGATGCTTCGCGCGAAATTCGGCCCGCCCTGGCGCGACTTCCATGGAATACGTTGTTATAGCTGTAATATTTCACAAACAGAGTCCATGCACTCGAGCTTTACAAGTCAGGTCTGGGCCAGGGATTTTGAATTTTTGACCGAAAACCAGAGTTTTCGGTCAAGCACTACTTGAAAACAAAGGAGGTTACGATGGAAATGCCGGAATTTCTATTGAGAATCGTCAAAGCAACCCGCCCGCCTGAAGAAGGGCCCGGAATGATGTCCATCATTATTCGGCGGCCTTTCAGTCACCTCGAAAAGGAGCTAAGAAGTGCCTTTGAGGGGCAAGAGGATGTCAAGATCATCGTTGACAGGCGCTATAGCGAACGGCGGGGAAGTGTGCGATCTTATGAAATAGAGCACCGCCGGATCGATCGGAGAAGGCCAAAGGAGCAGCTTGTCGAAGTATTAATTTAAGCATTGGTTAACCATTCACAACTTTATTTATTATCGAACCGATCTTTTCGATGCGGCATTCAACCACGTTTCCTGGTTTCAGGACAACAGGCGGATCCCTGAATATTCCCACCCCGGCAGGTGTTCCTGTTGAAATGATGTCCCCCGGAATAAGGGTGATGTCCTCGCTGATATTTTCTATGATGGCAGGGATGTCGAAAATCATATCACGGGTATTTCCGTCCTGCATGATAACACCATCTACCATTGCTGTCAGTCTCAGGTTGTTTACATCTCCGATCTCATCGACAGTAACAATGACAGGGCCGGCAGGTGCGAAGCTATCAAAGGATTTTCCCCGAAACCACTGGGTATCGGAAAACTGGGCTTCCCGTCCGGACACATCATTCATTACTGTAAATCCCGCAACGTAATCGAATGCATCTGTTCTATTTATTCTTTTCCCTTCTTTTGCGATGATTACTGCCAGTTCCACCTCCCAGTCCACCTGACCGCTGCTTTTTGGAAGAATTATCGGATCAAAAGGGCCATTCAAGGCATTTAGTGTTTTGCAGAATATTAGCGGTTTTTCGGGATTTTCGAACCCCCCTTCCTTGGCATGTTCGGCATAATTTTTCCCAAGACATATAATCTTGGAAGGACGATGAATCGGGCATGCAATGCGCTCTTCGATTTTTTGTCCAGCATCCTTAACCCGGGCAACCTTTTCAAGCCAGCCGCCTCTGAAAAATGCTTCACTGATATCAGGAATCTCCGGAAAGATTTTTCTCAAGTCAACGATTTTGCCGTCTCTCCACAAACCCGGCTTTGCTTTTCCCTTTTTACCAAATCGGACTAGTTTCATAGATCACCTTTTTTTGCCCCATTTTTCTGTCCGTCCTCGTAACATTTCTTCCCATACCAGTCGACCTGCCGGCATATACCCCGGATAATACTGACATCTTTCGCCCTAAGCTGTAACCTGGTAAAAAAATGGCGCAGTCTATTCATCCAGTAATCGGGGTTTTCAGAATTGATATAGTTGATCCTGACAAGTAACTCTTTGAGTTGATCATACATTCCATCAAGTTCATGACGTCTTGCAAGACGAGGAGTAAATTCTTCGTTTTCATCCCGGGATGCAGTAAAGATTTCATAACACATTATCATTACTGCCTGGGCCAGGTTCAGGGAAGAGAATTCGGCGGTGGGGATATTAACAAGCGCATGGCAGTACCTGATATCCTCGTTGGAGAGCCCCCTGTCCTCCGGACCAAAAAGTATGGCTATGCGATTTTCAATGGAAATAGGCATGAGCTTTTGGGCCAGCTTCGAAGGGGTACTTATGACCTGACGCTGTGATCCCAGCCGCGCCGTAGCTCCGACCACATAGTTATAGGGGGCCAGGGCGTCTTTAAGATCTGCACAAATGCTGCTTTTTTCAATAATGTCCGAGGCGACATGGGTCGCCATTTTCAGGGCCTTGTAAAGGTCAAAGTTTTGCGGGTCGACGACCACAAGCTGATCGATACCCATATTCCGCATGGCACGGGCAGCAGCCCCTATATTTTCTGAATATCGGGGCTGATGCAGCACAATGGCGATGTTGTCAAAATTGATTCGGCCGGACATCAGTTGGTAATTTCAAAGCTATTAAAGAAGTAACCAATTTCAAAGGCGGCTGTCTCGGGTGAATCTGAACCATGTACCACATTTTTCTCAATATCTGTGGCGAAATCTTTTCGTATTGTCCCTTCAGCCGCATCCTTGAAATCGGTGGCGCCCATTAATTCACGGTATTTCTCAATGACATTTTCGCCCTCAAGGACCATGGCAACAACCGGACCGGATGTCATGAAATCCGTCAGACTTTCAAAAAACGGTCGTTCTTTGTGAACCGCATAAAAACCTTCTGCTTGGGCCTTGGTCATTCTCAACATTTTCATGGCAATGATTTTGATTTTGTTATCTTCCAATCTTTTAATAATTTCACCAATGATACCGCGGGCAACGCCATCAGGCTTTATGATAGATAATGTTCTTTCCATGATTTCATATCCTTTTTCTAAATGCTCTAATTCGTAAATTCTGTGACGTATTTTATGACAGGACACCTATCCAGGGTCCAAAGGGACGCAGGGTCCTAAAAATGCCTAAAATTTGAGGCGTAATCAATTTTAAAAAAGATAGAATACCACAACCCCGCCTGCCTGCCGTCGGGCAGGTTTAGGCACTTTAGATCCCTGGCCCAGACCGATCACCATCACTCTATATTAAAAATCAGGCTTTGAAATGATACAAAAGCTCGATATTAAATATATGAACGAGTCGCACCAGGGCGGGCACTTTAGTCATTTTAAACTTTTAATGTGCAATACCAAAAGGCAAACTTCAAGTCAATACAGAGAGCCAATTATGGATGCAAAATGCGGTTGACAAAGGTTTGGCTGCATTTTATGATTTTTATCAAAAACCGAAACAAAAAATGACTTTGAAGAAAATAAGGTGTAACCATGCCGATATATGAATTTTATTGTAAGGACTGCAATACTATTTTTAATTTTTTTTCAAGAACCGTTAACACGAAGAAAAGGCCCGAGTGTCCAAAATGTAAAACAAGGACACTCGAAAAACAGATTTCTTTGGTCGCATTTACAGGAAAAGCAAAGGAAAACGGTGGCCTCGATGATCTCCCCTTTGACGAAGGAAAGATGGAACAGGCCATGCAGATGCTTGCCGGCGAGGCTGATAAGATGAATGAAGATGATCCGCGACAGGCTGCCAATCTCATGCGCAAGCTTTCTGATATGACAGGCCTTAAACTCGGTGAGGGTATGGATGAGGCCTTGAGGCGGATGGAAAAGGGTGATGATCCCGAACAGGTAGAGGCTGAGATGGGTGATCTTCTGGAAGGTGAAGAGCCTTTTTCCCTGCCGGAGAAAAAGGCAAAGAGCACAAAAACAAAACGCAAGGAGCCTTTAAGGGATGAAACGCTTTACGACCTCTGACAGTTTGGAAAAAAAGCTTTGCTTTACGGTCAATTTTTAATGCCCCCTTCCATTGACAAACCTGATTGCAAAGTCTATATTAGTAGGAATTTCATCACTATAATTAAGCAGGTATATTATTTCAAAAGGAGAATATCATGGTTGAAGTTACAGAATCAGCTACAAAACAGATTGCTGAATATTTCAAAGACAAAGAGGTTTCACCGATCCGGATCTTTTTAAACTCTGGAGGATGAGGCGGTCCTGCACCCGCAATGGCTCTGGATGAGCCAAAAGAGACAGATAATGTTTATGACGTTGATGGTTTTAAATATATTGTCGACAAGGAATTCTTGGAGAAAGTTAAGCCCATCAAGATCGATTTTTCTGTAATGGGTTTTAAGATCGACTGTGGAGCAGATTTCGGATCAGAATGTTCAAGCTGCGGAACACATAGTTCCTGCTCTTAATAATACTGAGTCTGTTTGCAAAAAAGGGCAACACATATGCTGTGTTGCCCTTTTTTCATGGCTTGGCCACTTATTGACGTGCTCCTGAAAAACTTTTAAGTTTTGGCTTTGATTTCGAGTATCCTGACATCATAAATGCCATCAGGCATATTATAAACCAATGGAACCCCTAACCCATATAGCTTCAGGCGCATTGGGCGCCTGTGTTGCCCGAAGACCCTCTGAAGGCCGTTATATTACATTATTCTGCATCGCTGCGGCATGGCTGCCTGACATCGACAACCTTGCCGGGTTTGCCGGCCCTGAATTCTATCTTATCCACCACCGGGGAATAACCCACTCTATTCTGGGCGGGTTTGTGCTTTCAGGTCTTTTGGTCGCTATTTTTAGGCTGTTCATAAAATCTTTCCCCATCAAAAGGGGTCTTGCCATTTCCTACCTGTTGATCCTGGTTCATATTTTTCTCGATCTGATAACATCCTACGGCACACAGATTTTTTATCCCATTACGAATATGAGGTATTCAGTTGAATCCGTTTTTATCATCGATCCCTTCTATACCTTGATAATGGTGACGATTCTCTGTTTTTCCCTGCTGAACAAAAAAAATAAAAAAAAGGTTGCCATACTCGGGTTTGTCTGGCTTTTTCTTTATCCCATGATAAATCTGGGTATAAGACATATAGTACAATATCGAGTTGAAAATAGACTTAAAGGCAACAAGGCTGTATTTGACAAGGTTCATATCTCACCGGATGCCCTGACGCCGGTCTTCTGGAAGGTCATTGTGGAAGACGATACATCCTATCAAATCGGCGGCCTGAGCCTTTTAGATCTTGGCAAGCCCATAGACTATAAAGAGTTTAAAAGGGCTAAGCCAGACCTGTTCAAACGCTTCGGAAAATACGTTTCGATTTTTAACACGTATTTCTGGTTTGCCGGCTATCCAATAATGGAAACAAAAACGTCTCACAATGGGATGATCATTACTTTTGGAGATTTGAGGTTTTCCAGCACCGTAGGATTTGCCCGGAATTTATTAAAAAACAAACAACTCCCTTTTTCATTAACAGCCATTTTAGATCAGAACCACAAAATTACAGGATATTACTACTTTCATCATGGCAAGGCCGGAATAATTCAGCGGCTGGAATAAAACAGGCCGTGGCATTTTTCTTGTCGTCACCGAGTTTTTAGAGCTTGCGGGGTATATTAATTATTTGAGGTGTCGAGGAGTTTTATCGAAAAGTTTCCCTCGATTAAGCGTAATGGGTGATCAGATGTAAAAGCGTGTGCTGTTTGAGGGTACTAGGGATCGTTTAGAAAGAGCCTGACTCTTATCACGATTATAACAAATATAAGCTTTTAAATATAATAATTTATTTAATGTTATTACTGCTCTTTCATTACGATCCCTTATACGCGAGTTCACACGATTTGGAATCTGATTACTCATGGAGCGGTCTTAAAGACGACAAATCCCCGACTACTGATTTATTTAACTATGAACCGCAAAATAATCAAAATCGATAGTCGGCTGGTTTTGCGGTAAAAACAAGAGTAAATTTTATGTCAGATTTTATTCTGTTTTTGTTTCCCTGGAACACGGAATACAGATGCGTTTACCGTCTTCAGGTGCGACCATTTTTGTTGACATGGTCATTTCACCGCACTTTGCACAGGCTTCTGAGCGTGCCAGTGGCGCATAAGGCGGCATAAAAAAATCAATCTCTTTTGTTGAAAAGACCTCATCAAAGGGTCTTGAAAGAAGATCTGATGCTTTCAGCAGTTTGTGGCGACGTTTCTCTTTTTCGGTTGCCGCACCTGAAGAAATGGCTGCATCGAGCCGGTCGAATTCTTCTTTGAGTTCACCGCTATATCGGTAAGATTTATTGCGGGAAAAGCGATAGGCTCTTTTGCTCGAACGGTTAAGGATCGTATATGCGTTCTTCCCGTAATCTTTTAAAATAAGGTTGCCTTTACCAATTGAGGTGCCAAGCAGTATCTGGAGAGCGTCAACCACGCATGAATCGTTTTCACTGATGGCGACGACCTCTTCGTCCCTCGACCGTTTTAGTTCAAGAAGGTTTATGGCCTCTTTTGCAACCAGGTAACCATAAACAAGGCCGGGACAAAGATGCCCGTGAAAATCGACGCATTTTTTAAGATCTTCCGGCAGTTCGAATTTTGTATTTTCCATACTTTTCATGGACAAACTCCTTTAAATCTGGGTAACAGTTTAGTTATTTGAAACAAATAGATTTCAAACAAGTTTCAGATATGATTAAATTTTGTTCTGGAAACTGTTTGAGAGGATTATCATATAATGTTGAATGAATTTGTAAACTTTTTCTCTGCGTTCTGGCTGATTTTTTCTTTTTCCTTTCTGGTGGCATTAACAGGCGCCATGTCACCCGGTCCTTTATTGACCTATACCATTATTAAATCGGCAAAGACAAGCAAACGCGGCTATCTGATGGGTTTATGGATTATAATAGGTCATGCCGTCCTTGAAATGGTAATTATTATATTTTTACTTTTGGGCTTCTCTTTTGTTCTCAAAAATATCATTGTTGTTCGTATTATCGGTATTGTAGGGGGCCTGATACTTGTCTTTTTCGGGTCATCCATCGTCCGGGACGTATACCTGGGCAATATCCCCACCGACTTTTTGAATCCACCTGACATGCAAAATGAGGAGACTGCGGCATTTAAGAACAAAGGCCTGGAAAACCCGGTTATTGGGGGAATAATAATCTCCATGTCCAATCCCTACTGGTGGGTTTGGTGGGCTACAATAGGACTTGCCTTTATGATCCAGTTTGACATATCTTTCAGGCAGTGGCCGAAGCTTTTGGCGTTTTTCCTTGGGCATGAAGCCGGAGATCTGAGCTGGTACCTTATTGTTTCAACACTTTCATTTTTTGGCCTGCGGCATCTAAACAAGAAAGCTTACTATGGAATTCTTGTTTTTTGCGCACTTTTCATGATTCTGTTCGGCATATACCTGGGTATTTCCCCTTTCTTGCAGGATAGCACAACCTATTTGGCAGGAAATTCAAAGCTATTATGATCTGGGGAATTAGGCTCGAAGATTTAAAGTCAGCAAAAATCCGATCATTTTTTTATCAGAAATTATTTTTATCCTAACGCGGACAAACATGTATCCGAAGCACCAAGGTTAATTATATGAAAATTAAAAAGGATAATCACCATGACCACACAAGAATTGAGCCCAGGAAATTTACTTAAAACATCGGGTAGTTATTGGGAGACATGTACCCTCCACGCCGGGGTCAAACTAGGAGTTTTTACGCTACTGGGCGATCAACAGCTCAGCAGCAAAGACGTGGCTCAAAAATTCGACGGCGACAAAAGAGGCGTTGAAATGCTTCTCAACGCCCTTGCTGCCATGGATCTTCTGGAAAAGAAGGATGATACCTATTCCAACACCTCTGTAAGCAAAACTTTTCTTTCAAAAGACTCTTCCCGATATATCGGCCACATCATCATGCACCACCACCATTTAATGGATTCATGGACCCGGCTGGATGTGGCGGTTCAATCCGGCAAACCCGTTAGAAAAAGAGCATCTCATCATGAAGACGAAAGGCGGGAAAGTTTCCTCATGGGCATGTTCAACCTGGCCATGAACCTTGCCCCTGTGGTGGTGCCGAAAATCGACCTTTCCAACCGGCGTTTTCTGCTTGATCTGGGTGGCGGTCCAGGAACCTATGCCATTCATTTTTGTATGAACAATCCCCGGCTCAAAGCCACTGTTTATGATCTGCCCACGACCCGATCCTTTGCCGAAAAAACCATTGCTAAATTTGATTTGACAGACCGGATCGATTTCAATGACATAGATTATCTCGAAGAAAAGATTGAAGTGGTCTACGACGTGGCCTGGCTCTCCCATATTCTTCACGGGGAAGGACCCGAAGACTGCCGCAAAATCATCAACAAGGCTGTTTCCGCCCTGGAGCCTGGTGGTATGATCCTGATCCATGAGTTTATTTTAAACAATGCCATGGACGGCCCTCTTTTCCCGGCCCTCTTTTCCCTCAACATGCTTCTGGGCACGCCCTATGGTCAGTCCTATTCTGAAAAACAGCTCATGGACATGCTTTCAGAAGCCGGTGTCAGGGAAATCAGGCGAATTTTTATCGAGTCTCCCAATGATTCCGGGATTATAACTGGAATTGTTTGATGTCGCACCTCGAAACCTCTGAAGCCGTCGGTATACCGGTCGCTTAGAAAAAGGGAATACATTTTTAAAGATGCCGCAACTTTTGAACGTTACCAGTATTTTTATAAAATGTCTTGATATAGATTGAGAACGATAATATGTTTCCGGTTCAGAAGCTCGATCCAGTCTGACACGAATGAACAAAAGTTGAGTAAGAACCGCAGGTTATAGAATACGCATACCCCACGGATTTTTTTCAATGGGCGTTTTAACTGTCAATAGCGAGCAGAACATTTTACAGTTTACAGCCGGGCCGTCAAATGACTAAAGTTGTTTTCAAAAAAGCCTCTTATAATTACAAGACTTTAAAGCCGGTAATCTTTGAAATGATCGCCGCACTGGATGAAGATCTCATCAACAAACAGGATCGGGTTCTAATCAAGCCTAATCTTCTTTTGCCTGCCAAGCCTGAAAATGCCGTTCTTACACATCCCCTTGTCGTCAGAGCTGTTGCTGAATATGTGCTCAGCAAGGGCGGAATTCCCTTGATTTCAGACAGTCCTGCAACGGGATCATTTGAAAAAATCAAAGTAGAAGGAGGGTATTATAAGGCCTTTAGAGATCTTGACGTTGAGTTTAAACCATTTAGTAACTCAATTAAGGTAAATATAGGTGAACCCTTCGGCAGTATCGAAATTGCCAGGGAAGTTTTCGAGGTGGATGTTATCATCAATCTTCCCAAGCTTAAAACCCATACCGGAATGTTGCTCACCCTTGGTGTCAAGAACCTGTTCGGATGCATCGTCGGTTTAAAAAAACCCGAGTGGCATCTCAGAAGCGGTATCGACCGGGAGATGTTCGCCAGACTCCTTGTACAGATTTGCCATGCCGTAAATCCATCGATTACGATCGTTGATGGAATTCTGGCCATGGAAGGACAGGGCCCGGGCAAAAGAGGTATACCACGGCCTTTGGGAATACTTGTGGGCGGCAGAAATGCTTTTGCCGTCGACATGGCGATCTGCACTGTGTTAGGGTTAGATCCTGATGAGCTTCTAACCCATAAAGCAGCAAAGAAACTAGGATTGTCCAGCAATGAGGTTCATGTCAATGGACACCTCAATATCGTTAATGATTTCAAGTTTCCGGAGTTGAGGCCGCTGATTTGTGGACCTAAACCGCTCCACAAATTCATGCGCAAGCATATGATCCAGCGGCCTGAAATCGAAGATCTGCTTTGCAGTTTATGCGGTGAATGCTGGCAATATTGCCCGGCAAAGGCAATCACCTGCAACAATGACAAGATCGATTTCGACTATGACATATGCATCCGGTGCTACTGCTGTATTGAAATATGCCCCTATGGCGCCCTCCGCGCGACAGAACCCTTGCCCGCAAGGATAATGCGCCGGCTCTCAATATTAAACTAGCCCGATTATTTCATGACCAGATTGGCTTGACATTATACTTAAATTCTGCATTAACTTTTTACGAAACCATCAAAATTGCTTCAATAAAGGAGGTATACCATGGCAGGTGTAAACAAGGTTGTCCTGATCGGCCGTTTGGGTAAAGATCCTGAAGTCCGTTATACCGCAGATGGCCGGGCGGTAGCTAATTTCAGTATAGCAACATCTGACGAATGGACGGATAAGGACACTGGAGAGAAGAAAGAGCGCACCGAATGGCATCGCATAGTCGCCTGGCGCAGACTGGGCGAAATTTGCGGCGAATACCTTTCAAAGGGCAGACAGGTCTATGTTGAAGGTAAAATCCAGACTAAATCATGGGAAAAGGACGGCATTACCAGGTACACGACGGAAATTATTGCATCTGATGTGCAGTTCCTTGGGGGCAGGGATTCTGCCCGTGAAGCCATATCGCCTGAGGATACATCCGACTTAGTCGGACCGGAACCGTCGATTCCGGACAAGGAGGAGGATGATATACCTTTTTAGATCGATGGTTTACGCAATTGGCAGGCAATAAATCTTGTAATTGCATAAAAGGAGCGGACTGATTATTGCAGTGCTTTCTAAAATTAGAAAGCACTGTCATAAGGCAAGATATTTCAGGATGTATTGTCTTCCTCAATCTTGTCAGGCTCTTTTCTCTCAGGCTCTGTGGTAGCACCTTTGAAATTCCTTATGGCTTTACCCATACCTGCCCCTATTTCCGGAAGTTTCCCGGCGCCAAAAATAATCAGGATAATAACAAGTATTATAATAAGTTCCGGCATTCCAATTCCAAACATACAATCCTCCTATGTATCGGGCCTGGTCTCTTTCAGTTCCTGTAAAAGCTGCATGAACTCTTTTGATTTTAGATAGCGATCGATGACACCCTGATAATCTATCCACTTCTTCCAGACTTCGAGCCAGGCCTCATTGTGCCAGTAGCATTCAGGATCTCTCTTTCCTGTAAGCCGATTGATGTAATCGACATATTCTTCCGAGCAGCCGTCACAAAAGCGGTATGGCGCCCTCAGATCGCGGGTATCACTTTCCTTACTCTGTTTATCAGGATCGATCTGAATGCCGCATTTTTCACACTTGAAAGCGCAGTGGGTGCACTGAAAAACCTTCTGCACAGCCAGAATCTTGCGCTTTCTGATTATTTCAGCTTTTTTCTCTTTGTCATGCTGAAGTTTGTCATCAAGTTGGATGATTTCAGCCACGATAGACCTGATAAACTTGAACGAGTTGATAAAATAACTATAACCTTCGAAAGGGACTGGCGTTCCAAATCCTTAAAATTAAATATAACACCATGCAATTTAAGTGTCAAACTATTACGGACTGCTGAAAACACTTTTTTAGGTATTACTTGTAAATAGGCCTTACTCATGATAATTATTTTTTTTAATAGACAGGCCATGCTGCTCCGGCGAACTATAACCCTTATTGATCGGGTATAAAATCCACGATAAATTCTTCATGAAAAATTCGGGCTAAACATGTACTGAGAAAGGATCCTGATTAATGGCTGCAAACTTTCAGACCAACGGTCTTCCGGTTTTGATCGGAAGCCTTCCCATAGATGATCACGAAGAAGCTGTAAAACTGGTTTTCAAGCATACGCCTGAAATTCCTGTATGGGTTCAGCTTCCAACGTACAAAGAAGAAGGGATGATTGCACAATTTCTGTCGGGCTTCCCGGGCCTTGTCATGGAAAAAGACAGGGCCTTTATCGATATTGCCAATGAAAAATTTGATAATGATCTTCTTGAATTCTACGAAGATTACCTGGCCGTCAAGGAGGGACAGACAGATCTTGACGATTCAAGATTTGTCCTGAGAACCGATACTGCAGGGGGATTTTTTGCGCTTATGGAGCATCTTCAGACCCTTTCCGATCCCCCGAAGGCGATCAAAGGTCAAATAACAGGCCCCATAACGTTCGGTCTAGGATTGACCGATCAGAACGGAAAAGCCATCTTTTATAACGAACAGTTAAGGGATGCGGCCGTAAAGCTTTTGGCTCAAAAAGCCAGATGGCAGGTAAGAAAGCTATCAGAATTCGGGCGCCCGGTCATTATTTTTTTCGATGAACCTGCACTGGCCGGGTTTGGTTCTTCTGCATTGATAAGCATATCCCGTGATGAAGTCGCAAAATGTTTTGAGGAAGTAATCGACGCCGTCCATGTCGAAGATGGCCTGGCAGGAGTCCATGTTTGCGCCAATGCCGACTGGTCCCTGATTTTGGAATCTGGTGCCGATATCGTCAGCTTTGACGCCTATTCCTTTTTTGACAGGCTGATACTTTATCCGGATCATGTGAAGCGTTTTGTTACATCCGGCGGCATCCTGGCCTGGGGAATTGTTCCGACATTAAATGCTGATGACATTGAAAAAGAAACCACCGCTTCACTGGTTACTGCATGGGAAGGCCAGGCCCGGGCAGTCGAGGCGCTTGGTATTGATAAGTCTGCTATATTGGCCCAAACTTTGATAACCCCGAGCTGCGGCACAGGTTCCCTGAGCCTTGATCTTGCAACAAAGGTGCTTATTTTGACAAGAGAAGTTTCGGATATAATAAGAAAAAAATTGGTATGAGGTATTTTTATGGTCAATACAACTTCAAACAGTAAGTTCTCGGGCGCAACCCAATACGTTCTTGATGATGAGCTGGCCAGCATCGTTAACATCTCCATGGCTCTTGAAATGCCGCTTCTTTTAAAAGGGGAGCCGGGCACCGGCAAAACCATGCTTGCCCATGCCATTGCAGAAAGCTTGGCAATGCCCCTTATTGTGCTGAACGTAAAATCGAGCATGAAACTTGTTGATGCCCTGTACCAGTATGACACTCTTACACGCCTTAACGACAGCCGTTTCGGTGATTCTCACAGGGATGTAAGCAATATTGAAGATTATATCAAGATGGGCAAGATCGGCCAGGCTTTTACCTCAAAGGAAAGGACCGTGCTTTTGATCGATGAGATCGACAAGGCCGACACCGATTTCCAGGATGATATGCTAGATGTCCTGGATCAGATGGAGTTTGATATCATTGAAATTGACAGGACCATCAAGGCCGTACACCGTCCGGTTATAATTATAACTTCCAATGCCAAAAAGGACTTGTCTGATCCGTTTCTGGGCAGATGCAATTTTCATCACATTGCCTTCCCGGATACCAAGTTGATGCGCGAGATCATTGCTGTTCATTTTCCGGATATCGACTCTAATCTGATGGAAAATGCCGTGGCAACATTATACAGGCTGCGCGAAATTGATGCCATTGAAAAGAAGCCTGCTACAAGGGAACTGATCAACTGGATACGTGCCCTGAAAACCGATCCAGACTTTAATCCCAAAACATTGGTTAAATGGGATATCCCTTTTCTGGGCGTTCTGTTCAAAAAGAGCCAGGACTATGAGAAGGCCGTGAACTCAACAAATCGTCGCACGCTATTTTAGTTTCTATTAGCAAAGAGATCCAATTCCAGTGATCAAAAAGAGCAAATGTTCATAGATTTTTTTTACAAATTAAAAAACGCCGGGATACCGGTCAGCCCTACCTCGTTTCTGACCCTTCAAAAAGCGCTGAATAATGGACTGATCAACTCTTTGGATGAGTTCTACACATCCGCACGGGCGATCCTTGTCAAAAGTGAGCGATATTTTGATATTTACGACCAGGTTTTCGCCCACCGGTTTGAAGGGACTGAAATGCCCGATTATGAAGAGCTTGAGCTGACTGAAACGGCCAGAGCACTTCTGGAAGAATGGCTGAAAGACCCTGCGACCCTTGCTGCTGCACTTGACGTTGACGTATCAGACCTGCGCAAACTTACGCCTGAAGAACTGATCGAATATTTTAAGGCGCGCCTTAGAGATCAAAAAGGACGCCACTACGGGGGAGCAACTTGGATCGGTACCGGCGGGACGTCGCCGGTGGGCCATTCAGGGGACCATCCGGGAGGAATGCGCGTAGGGGGTGTTTCTCGCAACAAGTCTGCTGTCAAACTCGCCATGGAAAGAAGATATAAGGATTATTCCCTCAAAGGACCTCTCACCCAGGATATGATGGGTGAAGCCCTGAAAAGGCTTCGCAACATGATACCTGTAGGACCCAAAGATCAGGTCAACATCGACGACACCATTTACCAGACCATGAAAAACTGTGGTGAAATTGAAATCGTCTTTTCAAAAAGTTTAAAAGATCGCCTCAGGGTTATCCTTGCAATCGATAATGGCGGATGGTCCATGGATCCCTACATACTGGTTGTTCAGACCCTTTTTGATTATGCCCGCGACCAGTTCAAGGATCTTAAAACCTATTTTTTCCACAACACAGTATATGACGCCCTCTGGGAAGATCCTTCCAGAATTAAAAAACCCCAAAGGGTTGAAGAATTTGCCGCCTTTGATCCGGAAACCCGTTTTATCTTGGTGGGCGATGCCAGCATGGCCCCTTATGAGCTTATGGCCGCTGACGGATCAATACATATTGAAGAAAGGAGCGGAAAGCCCAGCATCGAACAGTTGAAGTTTCTTGTCCAAACCTTTCCACATTGTGTCTGGCTGAATCCGGTATCTTCGGAAATGTGGGACTACACGCAAACCATTTCAACCATCCGCCATATTTTTCCCATGTTTGAGCTTTCAATTGACGGCCTGGAAGCTGCGGTAAGGCACTTGATGACCAAATAGCGTTTCCAACCATAAATGGCTCTTTTTCCTTGAGGGTTGTTTTTATCCGGCCGGATTGCCGGACAAAACGTCTGTGATAGTCTGTGTGTGTCTGCCTGCCCCGTTGGTCCGGGAGATCGTACTGGGGTGGCTAATTTATTCCATACAGCCGGCAGGTGTTTTTCCAGACCTTATCAGCCAGGTAGCCTGGATCTTCGTTTCTAACCTCCGCAAGTTTTAGCAAAACGGATCGGACAAAGGCAGGCTCATTTCGCTGGGTGTGGTTTTTTTCAGGAACGGGTGTCAGGTAGGGTGCATCGGTTTCAACCAGGATGCGTTCTGCAGGAATTATGGATACAAGTTTGCGCAAATCAGCGCCGCGGCCTTTGATTGTCACGATGCCGGCAATCCCGATGTAAAGACCAAAGTCAAGATACTGTTTCAGCTCGGTTTTATTCCCGCTGAAACAGTGTATCACCCCTTTTTGGCCCTTTTTGAGATAGGTTTGCAGGGTCTCGATTAACCGGCCGTTGCTGTCCCGCTCGTGGTAAATAACCGGAAGATCCAGCTCGGCGGCAATCTCAAGCTGCCGTATAAACCATTTCTCCTGATCTTCTCTGGGTGAAAACATCCGGTTAAAATCGAGTCCAATCTCTCCCCATGCACGCACCCTAAGACTTTTGGCAAGGTTGACAAGAAATTGCAGGGTCTTTTCACTGCAGTCTTTGGCATCATGCGGATGAATCCCCACCGAAGCATACAAACAAGGTATGGATTCTGCCATGGAAACAGCCTTAATGGAGCGTTTTTTGGTGGTCCCTACGATCATAGCCCCGGCAACACCTGCATCATTCATACGTTTTATCACCGCATCGATATCCCTGTCATATGTCCGATCATCAAGATGGCAGTGACTGTCGAATAGTTTCATGATTATACCTTCAAACCTCCTAACCACATATTTGATTTTTCAAGATGTTACGAATGTTGCTGGGATTATAAGCTGATATCAAGTGATGGAGTATCGGAGAGATCGGGTAAAATATAACTTCAATTAATTTCGATACTCCAGAACTCCATTACTCCATCGGTCCCATGATTAATATATGAATTTGGTGTATAGGCACCTCATCCCCATTACCCATTACCTATTACCCAGTACACAGCATCTTATTTCATTCTGATTATAAATGCAAACTTAACGAACTCGTAAAAAATATTTTACGAAACCATCAAACTTATGAATTGAAAATTTTCGCATTGATTTTAAAATGCATCTTTGCTATGCATATTTTTCTTATTTGAAAATAAAGACATTTGCCCTGCAGGGCATATGTCTTTATTTTAGATAGCTAAATTAACACGTAAGAAAAAAGCCGGTGCTAATTATCTTTGTTCGGCCTGTCCGTATTGCCAATTGCAATTTGATAATGTGCAGAAAATGATATTCTCCCAAAATAGAAATCTTTATCCTCAACTGCTCGGGCTATGTATGGGCACCAATAAAAAGAAGTTGGGAATCAAAATGAATCAACTCGATATCGGCTGTATTACATCTTTTTTGACTCAGGAGTAGGAAATGCCAAATCAGAAAATAGGTGCAGTAATGGTGGTCGGTGGTGGAATAGCCGGGATGCAGGCTGCCCTGGATCTTGCCGACTCCGGCTTTTACGTTTACCTTGTGGAAAGGTCCTCCTCAATTGGCGGTGTCATGTCCCAGCTGGACAAGACCTTTCCGACCAATGATTGCTCTATGTGAATCATCTCACCCAAACTGGTCGAGGTCGGCCGGCATCTTAACATTGAATTACTGACCTTATCAGAGGTGCAGAGTATTTCCGGGGAAGAAGGAAACTTTGAAATCAAGCTCTTGCAACATCCCCGGTATGTTGACATGGACAAATGTATCGCCTGTGGTATTTGTGCTGAAAAGTGTCCTAAAAAGGTGACAAATGAGCACGACGCCGGTCTTTCCAAGCGCAAGTCGATCTATGTGAAATACGACCAGGCGGTCCCTTTAAAGTATGCAATTGATGAAAATTGTATCTATTTCAAAAATGGAAAATGCAAGGCCTGTGAGAAATTCTGCCCCGCTGACGCCATTAATTTTGATGACCAACCCAAGGAATTAACCATAAATGCAGGTGCGGTGCTGATAGCCCCCGGCTGTGCTGTGTATGATCCTACCGTTTACGATACCTATGGCTACAAAAAATCACCGAATATCGTTACCAGCCTGGAATTTGAGCGCATACTTGCGGCCACCGGACCTTACAGCGGTCATCTGGTAAGACCTTCAGATGAGAAAGAACCGCAGAAAATCGCCTGGATTCAGTGCGTGGGCTCCAGAGATATGCACCCCGGTTCACAGCCGTACTGTTCGGCGGTCTGCTGTACGTATTCCATCAAAGAGGCCATTATCGCCAAAGAGCACCAGAAGGGGGAACTGGATACCGCCATATTTTATATTGATATACGAACGCACGGGAAGGATTTTGAGCGCTACTACAACCGGGCTCAAGAGGCAGGCGTACGTTTTGTGAAATCAAAAATCAGCACGATCCTGCCGGATGGCGATACGGGCAATCTGCTCATTAGCTATACAGACGAAGCCGGCCGGCGGATTGAGGAAGCGTTTGATATCGTGGTTTTGTCGGTGGGCTTCGGGGTGTCAGAAGATGCACTGGATCTGGCCCAAAAACTGGATGTTGCGCTCGACCAGTACCAGCTAGCCTTAACCAGCAGCTTTGAACCTGTTCGGACGTCTAAACCCGGCATTTTTGTGTGCGGCACCTTTGAAAGTCCCAAGGATATCCCCCAGTCGGTCATCGAATCAAGCGCCTCGGCGGCAGTAGTCGAAAGCACTCTGGCCGAGTCCCGCGGGTCCATGATACAAATCAAAGAAACCCCCGAAGAGGTTGATGTGCGGGGAGAGCCCCCGCGGATCGGCGTGTTTGTCTGTCGTTGCGGAACCAATATCGCCGGTTTTTTAGAGGTTCCGAATGTAGTCGAATACGCCAAAACCCTGCCGAATGTGGTGTATGCTGATGACAATCTTTTCAGCTGTGCCCAGGATACCCAGGAACAGATAACCCAGATCATTAAAGAGCAAAATTTGAATCGGGTGGTTGTGGCGGCCTGCACGCCCCGCACCCATGAATCGCTCTTTCAAGAAACGGTACTCAATGCGGGGATCAATAAATATCTTTTTGAAATGGCCAATATTCGCAATCAATGCTCCTGGGTGCACAGCAGTCAAAATGAGGAAGCCACCGCAAAGGCCATAGACCTTGTACGCATGGCGGTGTCCAAAGTGAGCCTGCTGCAGCCGCTGGCCGATCCGGAAATACTAATGAATCAGTCCGCTCTGGTCATCGGCGGCGGCCTTTCCGGAATTACCGCGGCAAAGAATCTGGCCCAGCAGGGATATTTTACTCATCTCGTTGAAAAGAGCGATGTCCTGGGCGGGCAGGCCTTGAACCTGTATGAAACCTGGCAGGGCGAAGATGTTCAGGAAAACCTGGCAGGGCTCATCAAGGACATCGAATCCGACGCCAACATCAATATTCTGACCGGCACCGAAGTAAAGAAAGTGGATGGGTTTGTGGGTAATTTTCAAACCACCGTGACAACAGCGGCAAAGGAGCAGGTGATCGAACACGGTGTGACCATTATTGCTACCGGTGCCAAAGAATTCAAGCCGGACGAGTACCTTTACGGTGAAGATCCAGGGGTTCTGACCGGTCTGGAGTTGGATCTAAAATTTATCGATAATACTTTGGCCTTAAACGAAATCAATGCGGCGGTTTTTATCCAGTGTGTGGGCTCACGGATCAAAGAAAGACCGTACTGCTCCAAGGTATGCTGCACTCACTCGGTCAAAAGTGCGCTCAAATTAAAAGAGTTAAAGCCCGCGATGGATGTCTTTATTATATACAGAGATTTGCGCACCTATGGATTGCGGGAGGAACTGTATCGTGAGGCCCGATCCAAAGGCGTGGTCTTTATTCGTTATGACTTTGACAAAGGTTTGACCGTTGCCAAAGATCAAGACGGTCTGAATGTCCGCTGCACCAGTTATGTTTTGCAACGGGAAATTGAGGTTAGCGCCGACATGCTGGTGCTGTCTACTGCGATTGTAGCACCGCAGGAAAATCCCGTTGCCCAGCTGCTCAAAGTACCGCTGAATGATGACGGCTTTTTTGTAGAAGCCCATGTCAAACTCCAGCCAATAGATTTTTCCACCAAAGGGGTGTTTGTCTGCGGCCTGGCCCATGCGCCCAAACCTGTTGATGAGGCTGTCGCTCAAGGTCTTGGGGCCGCCTCACGCGCGGGTACACTATTATCCAAGAAGACTGTCCTCGGCAATGCTATCGTCTCCAATATCAATGCACTGTTTTGCAGGGGATGCCAGAAATGCCTCGATGCCTGCCCTTATCAGGCCATTAGCTTTCATAAGGACAGAGTTGTCTGCGAAGTAAATCAGGCGCTTTGCACGGGCTGCGGCTCATGTGCCGTGGTCTGCCCCACAGGCGCGGCCTCTGTTCTCCATTTCGATGACCAGGAGGTGCTGGCTATGGTGGAGGCAGCGTTTGGTGGGTAATAATAGGTTGCAGTGATAGGTAAGCAGTAATTATATTTGGTGTGGAATTTATAATTTGGTGGAAGTAGAAATTCGAATAACGAAGCACGAAATACGAAACAAATTCAAATATCAAATTTTCAAATGCTCAAAACTTGTATCGCGTATTCAAGGAGCGCTAGAGATATGAATTAAATGACAACATTTCCATTAGTTTAGAATTTGAGGGAGCATTAAGATATGGCTGAAGAATACAATCCAAAGATCATTACATTTGCCTGCAACTGGTGTGCCTATTCGGCCGCCGACTTGGCAGGTGTCAGCCGTCTTCAATATCCGCCCAACATGCGCATCATCCGCCTGATGTGTTCCGGTCGGGTGAACCCCAATTTCATCCTCACGGCGTTTCAAAAGGGGGCCGACGGGGTACTGGTGGCCGGGTGACACATGGGCGAATGCCATTACCTGGATGGTAATGTAAAGGCTGAAAAAATGTTCAAAATGACCCAGGAGCTGGTCAAAATACTCGGCATTGAGCCTGCAAAACTGCGCCTGGAATGGATCTCTTCGGCCGAAGGCGTGCGTTTTGCTGAGGTTGCCAGAGAATTTACCGAGCAGATCAAATCTTTGGGACCGTCCACTCTGAAACAAGCAGCCTGAAGAAGGCCAAAAAGATTGAGGCATTGGAATGACTGCAATAGATGAATTGGTAAACACCACAAAGGCCTATTACTGTCTTGACTGCGGGGTATGTACCGGGAGCTGCCCGGTTTCCAGGGTTTTCCCTGAATTTTCACCCCGACAGATTATAGAGCGCTCTCTTTATGAACTGGAGGAGTTTTCCGATGATACCATCTGGAACTGCCTGACCTGTGCCCAGTGCAGCGTCCGCTGTCCTGCCGACATCAATTTCCCTGAATTCATCCGCCTGATGCGCGATGAAGCCCGCGAGCTGGGATTCGACGGTTTGCCGTCGCACAACGGGATGCTCCAAACCATCATGTCCATCCAGACCAAGGACATTAAGCAGAACCGCGTATCCTGGATCGAGGACGGGCAAACTCAACAAAAGGGGGATGTTTTCTATTTTGTGGGCTGCCGGCCCTATTTTGATGTTATTTTCCGGGATATCAACGCCGGCTCGATTCAAGGGGCTCGGAATGTGCTGAAGATTTTAAACGCCTGCGGGGTTGAGCCTGTGGTCAGTAATAATGAAAGATGTTGCGGCCATGATGCGCTTTGGAACGGCAACGAAGACACGTTCAAGCAGCTTGCTCGTTTGAATCTGGACCTGATCCGTTCCTCAGGTGCCAAACAGGTGATCTTCAGCTGTCCGGAAGGGTATCACACATTCAAGGAATATTATCCCAGGTTTTTGGGTGAACTCGATTTTGAGCCGGTCCATATCCTTGATTTTCTGGCTGACAAACTGAGCGAGGGTGTCATCCAACTGGCGGAATCCAATGCGACAATAGTGACCTATCATGATCCCTGCCGGCTTGGAAGGCTGGCAGGCGTCTACGATGCGCCCCGCAAGCTTTTGGAAGCTATTCCCGGAATCAAGCTCAAGGAGATGCCGCGCTCAAGAGAAAACGGGGTTTGCTGCGGTACTTCCGGCTGGATGAACTGTTCCAGTTGTTCCAAAGAAATCCAGCTACAGCGCCTCAGCGAAGCAGGCGAAACCGGTGCCGGGACCATAGTAACGGCCTGTCCTAAATGCCAGATTCATTTCCGGTGCGCCAAGGAATCCTTTGATTTAGGGATAGAAATTACGGACCTGTATGATCTGGTGACCGATTGCCTAAAAATAGGTTAATAATTTGACCGGATAACTGGATATTCAAGATATTTCCGATCCCATTTTCCTGATGAAAATGGGATAAGGGAATCCGCCTTTGGGCGGAGAATTAACTAATCAAGTCAATCCTGTCTATCTTGTCAAAAAATATACAATAAAGGAATCGATTATGAGCAAAGACATACTGGTTATCGGCGGTGGCATTGCCGGAATCCAGGCATCCCTGGACCTGGCCGATATGGGTAACAAGGTCCACCTGGTGGAGAAACTTCCCAGTATCGGCGGCAAGATGGCCCAGCTGGACAAAACGTTCCCCACCAACGACTGTGCCATCTGAATCCTTTCGCCTAAAATGCTGGATGTCGGTCGACATCCTAACATTGAACTTCTGGCCTATAGCGAAGTCGAGAAGGTGGAAGGGCCGGCGGGAGACTTCACTGTCACCGTTCGCAGAAAGAGACGTTATGTCGAGGAAGACAAGTGCACGGGCTGCGGCGCCTGTGCTGAAAAATGTCCGTCGGTGGTGCTGGATGCCTTCAATGAGGAGCTGGGCACCCGCAGTGCGATTTACAGCTACTTTGCCCAGGGCATCCCCTCGACCCACACTATCGATTCCGACCACTGCCGCCAATTGCAAGGAAAGAAATGCGGTATTTGCAAAAAGGTCTGCCAGGCGGACGCCATAAACTTTGATCAGGAAGACCGCATTATAACTCTTAATGTCGCAGCCATTATCATGGCTGTCGGCTACGATGTTTTTGATCCGTCCCGGATTCCCGAATACCGGTACCGGGAAATTCCCAATGTGGTTACGGCAATTGAATTCGAAAGACTCTTAAGCGCCAGTGGGCCCACGACCGGTCACCTTGATCGTCCATCGGATCGCGCCGTTGAAGCCGAGATTGCAGCACTTGAAAAAAAATTAAAGAAACCACAAAGGGCGCTCGAGAAACTTGAAAAGAAATATGATGAAGCTTCTGTCCAATTTTATGAAAAATACCAGCAGGGTCAATATCAGGACGACGAGGATCGGAAAAAGTGGGCCGAGAAGTATGCGGCACACCTGGCTTTCCTGGAGCCGCTGGAACCCTTGAAAAAGAAAGCCGAGGGCTTTACTGTTGCCAAGAGGCTGGCTTTTATCCAGTGTGTCGGATCCCGGGATTTTCGGTTCTATCCGTTCTGTTCGGGGTACTGCTGTATGCACTCTATCAAAGAAGCCATTGTCGCCCACGAGCATGAACCAGAGACGTCCTCCACCATCTTCGGCATGGATATCCGGGCGGTCAGCAAAGGGTTTGAAGAGTACAAGATACGCGGGGGTAATCATTCGAATATCACCTATGTTCGCGGGCGGGCCAGTGAAATTATAGAAGGCTCTAATCATAATCCGGTCGTGATATACGAAGATACGCGCGAGAGGCAGGTAAAAAGCCAAGAATTCGATATGGTGATTCTGGCCACCGCTTGTGCACCAACCAAGGGGATTGTTGAGCTTGCCAAGATTTTCGGGGTCGAACTGGATGCATATAATTTCATAAAGACCAGCTCCTTTTCTCCGGTTGACACAACCGTGCCGGGCATCTTTGTCTGCGGCTGCGCGGAATCGCCCATGGATGTTCCCGAATCTGTGGCCCAGGCCTCCAGTGCCGCTGAACGTGCCGCTGAAATTGCGTTTCAATTGAAGTCAGAAAAGGAGAAAGCCGTTGCCTGATAATAATGACAATGACATCAGGATCGGAGTATTTGTTTGCCATTGCGGATCCAATATTGCAGGCTACCTGGATGTGGAAGCGCTTGCTGATTATGCCCAAACGCTTCCCCAGGTGACCTTTGTCCAGAGGAACCTTTATTCGTGTTCTGAAAGCGGTATTAACCAGATCAAAGATGGGATTAAAGAGCAAAACCTCAATCGTGTGGTGGTCGCTTCCTGTACGCCGAGAACCCATGAACCCCTTTTTAAAAGCTCTTGTGAAGAGGCCGGGCTGAACCCTTACCTTTTCGAGATGGTCAATATCCGCGATCAATGCTCCTGGGTGCACATGCAACAGTGGGACGATGGGACCGCCAAGGCCAAGGATCTGATACGTATGGGGGTTGCCAAGGCAGCCTTATTGCAACCGCAGGAATCGATTATGTCCCAGGTTAAGGCGCGGGCTCTGGTAATCGGCGGGGGACTTGCCGGAATGACTGCATCAACAGCCCTTGCCAAACGTGGCTATGAAGTAGTGCTGGTTGAAAAAGAAGAAAACTTGGGCGGCATGCTGAATAAGCTGAATAAGCTTGGTCCCATTATGACGGATGCGAGCGAACTGATTGAGGAGAAAATCCAAGAGGTTGCGCAGCATCCTAGGATAACAGTCTTCACTACGGCCCGAGTTGCCGCTGTTCAGGGATTTATCGGCAAATTCGAGGTCGAGGTCGAAACTGAAACCGGCAAAAAGCAAATTGACATCGGGGTTATCCTGGTCGCTACCGGCGGCCGTGACTTGGAGCCCGAGGGTCTTTACGGCTATGACGGCCGGCGGGTTGTCACCCAGCTTGAGTTGGAGCAGCTTCTGAAAGAAGGGTTAGACCCCAATATCAAAAACGTTGTTATGATTCAGTGCGTAGGAAGCCGCAATCAAGAAAGACCTTACTGCTCCAGGATCTGCTGCCAGACGGCCGTCAAAAACTCCATGTTGATCAAAGATCAAATTCCTGATGCCAGGGTGGCCATCCTCTATCGGGATATGCAGATGTACGGCGTTGAGAATGAGGAGATGTTTCGCGATTCCAAGGCCAAGGGGGTCCGGTACCTGCATTACGATCCTGACCGCCCGCCCGAGGTAGAATCCGAGCAGGTTCGAGTTTACCATGCTTTACTCGGTCGTGAAATGACCTTGCCTGTGGATCTTGTGGTCCTTGCCACACCCCTGGTTGCCCAGGAAGATGCTGAATGGACGTCTCAGCTTTTAAGAGTTCCGATTGACGAAAACGGATTTTTTATGGAAGGGCACGTTAAATTAAAACCACTCGATTTCGCCACCGACGGCATCTATCTTTGCGGTAGCGCGCGTTTCCCGGCCAACATTCGCGAGGTGATCGCCCAGGGCTTGGGGGCGGCATCCCGGGCCTCGATTCCCATGTCAAAAGGTTCGGTCGTTGTGGAGCCGATCATTTCGGTTTTGTCGGATGAAGACGCCTGCCGGGGTTGCGGCCTCTGCGTTGCCCTTTGCCCCTACGGTGCCCTTGATATCCGCCATACGGAAAAAGGAAGAAAAGTTCATGTAATCGATGTGGCCTGCAAAGGGTGCGGCATATGCGCTGCCACCTGCTATCGACACGCATTGACCATTAACTCTTATACAAACCATCAAATTGAAGCCCAGATTGATGCGTTTCTAATTGAAAATTGAAGAATAAAGGTATCCATTCACGGGGTAGTTGAGTTAGTGGAAATTACAAATAGTATAGGTCATTAGACAAGGAGGTTCCATTGACCCAGTTCGTTCCCAAAATTCTCGTGTTTTGCTGTACCTGGTGAGGTTACTCCGCTGCTGATTTAGCTGGAGTTTCCAGGCTACAATATACCCCGGAGATAAAGACGGTTCGCATCATGTGCACCGGTCGTATGGATCCGGCTACCGTGACCATGGCCTTGAAAAAAGGACTTGATGGTCTTTTGATAGTGGGCTGCTATTTTGGCGACTGCCATTATATCAGCGGGAATGTCGAGGCCAAGATCAAGATGGACATGACCCGCAGATTACTCAAATACATTGGAGTGAATGAGGAGCGTCTTGCTTTTCGGCAATGCTCTTCGGGCGAGGCTGCCGTCTTTGTTGGACTGGTTACTGCCTTTGATGAAAAGATTCGTAGTTTAGGGCCTATGGGAGGCGGCGGGGACTTGCTTAAAGCACCGGAAATCTTTAAAAAGCTGGCAGCCGCCGAGGCGGTGCTGGCCGGCGAAAAGATGCGATGGGCTATCGGCAAGAAAACCGAATTTATGGAGTCCGGCAATAAATATGGTGAAATTTTCACTGAGCACGAGTTTGACCGGGCCATTGATATGATCATTGTGGAAGAAATCGAGGTTCAGGAAATTCTGGGCAAATTAAAAGAGGGGGCTCAGTCCGTCAAGGGGCTTGCAGGTGCGCTGGCCATTCCTTCACAAAGAGTTTTTCGATATATAACCGCCCTTAACCGCAAAGAAATGATCCGGCTGGAAAATGTGTCAGGGCGAACGCCGCTGTACCAGCTAGCTTAACCCGAGCGAACCGGAACCTATGAGGGGCTGCCAATAGATGAGTCAAGTGTTACAAGTTCAACTTTAAAACTCGAAATCCGAAGCACGAAATACGAAACAAAATATTACAAACATCGACAAAACTTTGTCGATCTTGCGCTATTAATCGCCTAAAGAGGTGTAACACGGTGAAAGATAAAAATGTTTTAGTTGTCGGCGGTGGTCCTGAAGGCATCCGGGCGGCCCTGGAAAAGGCTGAGACCGGGGTGCAGGTAACCATTCTTGAAAAGTTTCCAACCCTGGGCGGGGAGAGAATTCCCAGGGACCGGCTGATTAAACCGGATGAGGCCTTTGTGAACCCTGACCTGGATGAGGTTCGCAACCATTCGAATATCCGAATTTTGACTTACAGTGATCTCAAAAGCGTCACCCGGGATAACGGGAGCGTGCAGACACGGATTTTAAAGCGCAGCCTCCTGGTGGATAACAGCAAGTGCAACGACTGCAAGGCCTGCATTAAGGTCTGTCCGGTGAACATGCTGGACGATTTTGATGAGGGATTAGGTTTTCGTGCCGCCGTAGACTACTGCAACCCTAAAACCGGCCAATACAATATCTACAAGGAAGACATGCCTGTATGCCAGGAAACATGCCCCGTCAACCTTGATATCCGTGCCTACGTCGGTTTAATCGCCGACGGCAGGCATGCTGAATCCCTGGCTAAAATAAGAGAGAGACTTCCACTTCCCGGCAGTATTGGCCGTATCTGTCCTCATCCATGTGAGACAGCCTGCAATCGGCAGTATCTTGATGAACCGATCAGCATCTGTTTCCTTAAAAGGTCCGTCGCAGATATGGAGCTAAACCAGGGTATTGAGCCAGTTTATGAAACTTCTGAACAGAAATACCCTGAGAAGATTGCGATAATCGGGGCTGGCCCTGCTGGATTGACCTGTGCCCATGACCTGGCAAGGATGGGGTATACAAATATCAAAATCTTTGAAGCGCTTCCTGTTCCCGGGGGCTATCTGTGGGTGGGTATTCCAGAATACCGTTTGCCCAAAAAACTTCTGCAGCGAGAGGTAGACCTCATCTGCAATATGGGCGTTGAGATTCAATACAATACGCGCATCGGAAAAGATATCGCTTTCGAAGACCTAAGAAACAATTATGATGCCGTATTTATTGGCGCAGGTTGCCACACTGGCCTCAAGTTGCGGGTTGCCGGAGAAGATGAATATGAGGGGATTGTGGACTGTGTGACCTTTTTGAGGAATCAGGCCCTTGGGAGCCTCCCAGAGGCTAAAGGAAAGCTTATCGTGATTGGAGGGGGTAATGCAGCCATCGACTCGGCCCGTGTAGGCTGGCGAATGGGGTTTGATGAAGTCTATATTCTTTACCGCAGGACCAAGAAGGAGATGCCGGCCAACCCGTGGGAAATTGATGCCGCCGAGCATGAGGGGGTTATTATTCAGTATCTTGCTGCCCCGGTGGAAATATTGGGTGAAAACGGTAAAGTTACGGGTATGAAATGCATTAAAATGGAGCTGGGTGAACCGGATGCTTCGGGCCGTAGACGGCCGGTTCCCATCGAAGGCTCTGAATATATAATCGATGCTGAGACCATTGTGCCTGCCATCAGTCAGGGTGCTGATTTGAGCTTTCTTGCCGAAGGGCATAATCTTAATCTCTCACGCTGGAACACATTCGAAATAGATGAGGAAACAGGTGCAACCAATGTGCCGGGTGTATTTGCCGGCGGTGATGTAGTGACCGGCCCGGATATTGCTATCCGGGCTATTGCCGCTGGTAAACAAGCTGCTGTGGGCATTCATGCGTACCTAAGGAGCAAGTAAATGATCTACGAAAAGGAAAAGCGCTATATTATACCATTCGTTGATGTACCATCTCAAAGGGCAGAGATGCCAGAGATTTCAGTCGATGAAAGAAGAGGAAATTTTACAGAAGTTGAGACCGGTTTCCCTGAAGATATGGCCATCCAAGAAGCCAAGCGATGCCTCAGCTGCCGACGGTGCCTGGGCTGTGCCCTTTGCTGGGCTGAATGTAAACCAGAAGCCATCGATTTTGAGATCCCAGATGAGGAGCTGGAATTGGAATTTAACGAGGTTATTATTACAAAGGGGCAAGAGAACGCATTTTATCCATTCAATGCACAGCTGGGTTACGGGAGTTACCCGGAAGTCATCACGGATTTACAGTTTGAACGCATGCTTTCACCAACCGGCCCCACCAATGGGATGGTGCTTTCGCCGCTGGATGGTGAGGTCACCAGACGCCTTGCCATTGTTCAAGGTCATACAGAAGACGATGAAGCACATCTTTTTTCCAGTCTGGTTCTGGGGGTGAACGAATCGATACTGGCACTTTACAAAACAGAAGACCTAGAAGTGGTATTAATCTCCCCCATTTGTCAATCCTTTCAAGAGAGTTTCCTTCCCGAGGCAGAGAAAATTCCGGGCCTTCGGATTGTATCAGGATCACCGGAGTCAGTCGAAAAGGACCAGGATGCTGAACCTTTGACCCTTAAATATTCAGAAAACGGTGAGCAAAAGCAAGAATCCTTTGACCTGATCGTTATTCTGACGAAACTAAAAATTTCTCCTGAAATACAGTCATTGAGTAAAAAACTTGGACAGGACATACTATAATCCGTGTTTTCTTCTATTATTATTCTTTAAAAATACCTTTTTTGAGTTGACTTTTTTAAAAAAATAGCGTTTTTTTAAGACTTAGTCCTTAGAAACACACATTTTTATGTTAATTTTAATTGTTTTAACCTTGTAACTTGTTGTATATATTGCAATAGCAATATTGAATCGGGTCGGCCGGCCCTTGAATAACAAAATTATATCTTTTTTACCTATAATTGCTGGAAATGACTTTTAGAATCTTGACAACATGAAATTGCTGTGTTATCAATTTTGAATTATCACCCTTGGGGTTTTCCAGTCCGTTTACTGTTCACCGACCCCTTGCTTTTTGACAATTATATAGATATCAACAATGACAAACTCGTAAAAAATCAAAATTGCGATGGCAAAGTAATCCCGCCTGGGCGGGACCAAATTCAAGGCGTGCAAATTTCGTGTCATGAGGCGTACTTAGCGTACGCTGCAATGACAACGAAATGAAGCGCAACGCAGTCCCGCTCTGGCGGGATTTACGAAGCCATCAACAATAATAAAGAAATATACTAACATTTTGCCTTATTATATAATTATATTGAAACTTAACATTAGAGAAAGGAAAGAGTCATGACAAAACAAGATGAATTAACCTGGTCGCGGGCGTACATTCTTAGCGTAGAGAACAAAATCCTTCAGAATTTAATGGCCTCGCGTACAGCAGAAGCTGTGGAGGCGGCTGTGAGTTACGCGCGGTTTCTCAAGATGTCGGGTTTAACTTCCGAGAATTATCCTCTGTTCCTCAAGATGCTGGAAATTGAAAACCATTGGGTGCTTGACGCGTTGATAGGAGATCAAGACCCCTTCTTGCTCTTATCGACGATTCCGCCGAATGCTCATATTGTCCAAAAGTCATTCAGGCTGCTGACAAAATGGCGTCCGGGCGGGATATATCCAAAGACACGGGCAATAGTGCTGGGAGTGCTCCAGAATGCATATAGTTCGCCCAAAGACGGCTATAAAATCTTCCCGTTGGGTATCGCTGATGTACACAACCTCGGCAAGCATCTTGAGCAGGAAAAGGGACAGAGTGATCCGCAAAACAGATGCATACTGGACATCCTTGAGAAGATATCCTCACTTGAAGGATTGATGTGGGACGATTCCATGGAGGAAGTGTCAAGGCAGGCAATGAAGGTAAGAGGATACTTCTTCGACAATACAAAAATGCTGGAAGACTGCATTCCCCAGGTCCTGATGGTGAGGGGAAATTATCTTGAAGACGAGCTTCAGCCGGAATATCTTTTTACAGACTAAATGGCTCGAGCCGATATGCCAAGAATAGAAGTGATATGACAATATTTGATTACAGAGTATGGAGGACAATATGACATTACCTGAATATGATGAAAAGTTGGACGAAGATCGAATCTCCGAAATAGAGAACAACCTCTTACAGGGGATATTAGGGTGCAGAACGACTGAAGCGGTCGAGTCCGCAGTCACCTATGCCAAGTTTCTCAGCAGTGTTGGCATAACGCCTGATAACTATCCTCTTTTCTTAAAGATGCTGGAAATCGAAAACCATTGGGTTATCGATGCGCTTGTTGGTAATCGGGACCCCTACTTAATGCTTTCACCCGTCCAGCCCAACAAGTATATCGTAAACAAAATTTTCGCAATGTTGACAAAGTGGCGCAAGGGTGGAATTTATTCAACGAATCTTTCTGTAATCCTTGGGGTTGTTCAGACCGTTTACAGTTCCCCGAATAACGGTTATCGAATTTATCCTCTTAACATTGCAGACGTAAATGCGCTCGGCAAGCATCTGAACAAGGAACACGGGCAGGATGATCCGCTGAACAGAGTTATTCTCGATGTTCTGGAGAATTTATCTGAGTTGGAAGGCAAAGAAAATACTGATATGGAAGAAATCGCCATTCACACTTCCTCCGTCAGAAATGCATTCTTCGATGACCGAAAAGATATGGAAGACGTTATACCGCCGGTTTTGCTTGTTACTATGGACGACCGGACGGAAGTGCCGCCGAGAAAACTTAAACGAATGGCTGTTGAGGCAAAACCCAAAAAAGCAGCGCCAAAAAAAGCAACGATCGAGGCAACTAAAAAACCAAAGGGTGGGGCAACTGAGGAAGAAGAAGAATAAAAACAAGAATCACAGATGAGTAATTGCCCTTTGATGGTTTTTTGAGTTTTCGGCAGGGTCAGAGGACAGTTGTGGTAATGTGCCGGTGTAGCGCAAGTAGCGCCGGCAACTTATCTTAGGGCGTTGTTTACCACACTGAAATTCTTTGTAACAAAGAAAATGCTGCGCTGGGATAAGCCTTTGAGCAAAGATGTCTGTTTGAGGTACGTTCCGGAAATTATCGAAAAGGTTTCTGTATGAACGCAATCGACATAAGAAGTAGAAAGACAGCATCCAAAAAGGAAGAAACCTCAAGCCCTCGATCTTTGCAGCTTGCTCTAACGAAGGATGAAAGAGAAATCCTTTTGAAGGCATGTAAGAAATATCGACATACTATTCCCGCGTATCTTAAATCAAAGCAGTCGGAGATTCGCCTCGTTGATGCCATAATTGAAAAGCTGTCTTAGCCAAACCCTCTATTAAGGTGTTAATTGGCTCTGAAGGCGAAGCAGAAACGGAAAAACCTTACAGGTTCTGTTTGCAAGAATTGCTTCCCCCAACCTTGCTAAACCCCTGCTATTACATGATTTTATTGGGTCTGTCAGCAATAATAAAGAAAAATATCAGCATCTGCCTTAATAATAATATATTTAAACTAACTATAGACCGGAAGGAGAATGTCTATGGCTTCACGCCGCGTTCTGGTCTTCGACGATGACAGCGATTTTCTTACCCTCCTAAAAAGTACGCTCGGTGAGTATGGATTTGAAATTCAGGTTGTGGATCCTAGGTCCGACGATATCCACAGAGTAAAAGAGCTAAAACCTGAAGCCATATTCATCGCTGCCGACGATCCCAACAAGCTAGGATATGCGCTTTGCACTAAGTTTAAGAAAGCTGTCGGGAATAAAATTCCGATTATCCTTGCCACGTCAACGATCTCACCGCGCAATTTTGCCTTGCACGGAAAAATGAAGATGCGGGCGGACGCTTACCTGGACAAGAGAAGCTTATCCCGCGGCGAGCTCCTGCACAACCTCGATGAGCTGATCGGATTGGGAACCCGGACAGGACCTCTTCCTTTGGGGGACAACGAGGACGTATCCGGCCGGTTGGGAGGGTCATCTGCCGAAGTAAACGAGGATGCAGATACAATCAACCTGGAAGATCTTGCCGATGATGAACTTGCCCCGATCTTTGAATTCCTCGATGAGACAATAGAAAGCGAAGGTAATGCGAACCTTGCTGTCCCGGTTCAGACGGATGCAATGGATGACCAGACGGTTAAGATGGAGGTGAAGGGCTACAGCGCCGTCCCTGCCCAGCCGGATGTAATGGATGACCAGACGGTTAAGATGGAGGCGAACGGCTATAATAACCTTGACCTCATGCTCAAAGAACAGGAAAAAGAAATTGTTCATCTGCACAGAGACCTTGAAGATGCGCGTCGTGCCGCTAGGGCTTCACCGTTTTCGAACGACTTTCTCAATCTGCGAGAAGAAGCAGCCCAAAAGGATTTTGAGATCGAGCGTCTCAAAAAGAAAATTCACGACATTAAACACGAAATCAGCAATACGCAGGAGCCGCTCAAGGCTCTGGTGCAGAAACTGACCGAGGAGACTCGGCAGGCCACAGGCATACTGGCCCATGAGCAGCAGGCGCACCAGCAGACCCGCCAGAACTTTGAAACCAAGGTCGCCGATCTCCAGATTACTGCCAAGGACATGGAGAGGCAGCACGTTGCCCAGCTGTACGACGCAGAAGAAAAGCACAAGTCCTATCTTCTCAAAGCCGAGGAAGAGCACAGGCCCGAACTCCAAGCCCTCGAAATGAAGTTCACCGAACAAATCGCTCAATTCAAAAAGGAGAAATATGACGAGATTGAGTCCCTCAGACAGAAAGCGGCCGATGAGGGGCAACGGGCCTCAGATACGCTGGCTAATGAGCGGCAGGCGCACCAGGAGACCCGCCAGAACTTTGAAACCAAAATCACCGAATTGAATGTCGAGATTGAAGCGCTCAGACAGAGAGCGGCCGATGAGGCACGGCATGCTTCTGATATGCTAGCTAATGAGCGGCAAGCGCACCAGGAGACCCGCCGGAACTTTGAAGCCAAGATCACCGAATTGCAAGATCAACACACCGCCGCCATAAACCAGGCGGAACTGGAAAAGCATTCAGCGCACGAATCTTTAACAAAACAGATTCAGGAAGAATTGACCAAAGCCGAGAAAGATCACCAGCACGACCTCAATGCCCTTGAAGCACAAATCGCTCGGCTCCAAGACGATAAGAAAGCCGAGATCGAGGCAATCAGGCAATCAGCGGCCGATGAGCCACGGAAAGCCGCAGACTTGCTGGTCAAGGAGCAGCAGGCGCACCAGCAGACCCGCCAGCAACTTGAAGCCAAGATCGACGAGCTTCAGGCCGCTGTCAAGGACGCGGAAAAGCAGCACGCCGCCCAGTTGCGTGACGAGGAATTAACGCCAAAAGAAGAAAAGTTCGAAGCCTACCTCCTCAAAGACGAGGAAGAACTCGAAGCCGACCTCAAAGCCCCTGAAGAAAAGAAGCCCACCAAACAAATTTCTCCGCCTCAAAAAGAAAAGAAAGCCGAAATTGAGGAAGAAGAACCTCCCGATGAATGGTTAGAATTATAATAAGATAAAACTCGTGCATAAGTGAGCGTAAAGAAAGAACAGGTGCAATTCTGTATATAAAAGCTGATTAAAATGCGCATATTATTTAACTCACAGTTAAAATGTGCTATTTTGCTGTTTTTTCTTAACGCTTTCTAATACACTCAAACAGGGACCCGCTTTAAAACCGGATCACCTGAATGCTTTTGGTGTCTTGGCGCCTTTGTATCAAAACACTTGAGCAGTTAAACAAGTTTAATATATGAACAATGAAGCAGAAATACTTTCACGCCCTTCCATTCTGGCACCGGCCGGGAACAAGGCTTCATTTCTGGCGGCCCTGGCAGCCGGGGCTGATGCCGTATATTGCGGTCTGAAACAATTTTCAGCGCGCATGGAGGCCAAGAATTTCTCAGTTGAAGAGTTGGTTCCGTTAACGCATCTGGCCCATGACAAGGGGATAAAAGTTTATGTGGCCTTGAATTCACTTTTAAAGCCCGGCGACCTTGACAGGGCAGGCAGACTTCTGGAACAGTTGAAGCGGTGGGTAAAACCTGATGCCCTCATCATTCAGGACCTGTCTCTTGTGCAACTGGCCAGACAAACCGGTTTTGCAGGGAAGCTGCACTTATCGACCCTGTCTAATGTAAGTTTTGCAACAGCCCTAAAACTGGTTCGAAAAAATATCAAAGTTGATCGGATTGTCGTCCCCAGGGAACTTAGCATAGACGAGATCAAGGACCTGGCCCTGGCCTGCCCGAAAGACCTCGATCTGGAAGTGTTCATACACGGGGCGCTTTGCTATGGTGTTTCCGGGAGGTGCTACTGGAGCAGTTATTTTGGCGGCAAAAGCGGACTCAGGGGCAGATGCGTCCAGCCCTGCCGCAGGGTTTATACACAAAATGAACAAAGCAAACGTTTTTTTTCCTGCCAGGATCTTAGCCTGGATGTTCTGGTCAAGGTCCTTCTGTCTATTCCCAAAGTGCGAGCCTGGAAGATTGAAGGCCGCAAAAAAGGCCCCCATTACGTTTTCTATACGGTCAAGGCCTACCAGATTTTAAGGGACCATGGAAGTGATCCCAAAATGAAGAAGGTGGCCCTGCAACTACTTTCTCGGACCCTGGGCCGTACAGGCACACATTATAATTTTCTGCCCCAAAGGCCCCAGGATCCTGTAAAACTTGACATTCAAACCGGCTCAGGCTTGCTGGTGGGAACAGTAAAGGGTGCCAATCAAAAGCCTTATTTAATCCCCAGAGAGGAGCTGCTGCCGGGCGACGTCCTGCGCCTTGGATATGAAGACGAGTCATGGCACGGTATCAACAGGGTCGGCAAATACGTACCAAAAGGAGGGCGCTTTTTTCTGAAGCCTTCTTCAAAAAGACGCCCCGCAAAAGGAGTTCCGGTTTTCCTCACAGACCGGCTTGAAAAGTCACTTGAGGACATGTTATCCAAACTTGAAGAGGAGCTGATCAAAACACCAGGATTAAAAATTTCCCCTTCAGCGTTTAATGCCAGGCTCCCAAAAAGGTCAAGAAAAAGAGCAACGGTCTTTGATCTTCATGTTTACCGTAAACCTGGCAAGGCGAAACCCCGCGACCGGACAGGGCTCTGGCTGCCGATCGAATCCCAAAAAGGGTTGCCCAGGAACTTCGTGTCCGGACTCTGGTGGTGGCTTCCACCGGTTATATGGCCCGAAGCGGAAAAAAAAATCAAGGCGGATATTGATTTTGCCCTCAATAACGGCGGCCGAAATTTTGTACTTAACGCACCATGGCAAATAGCCCTTTTTTCGGTCAAAAAAGGCTTGAATTTCTGGGCAGGACCTTTTTGCAACACAGCCAATGTCCTGGCCATTAGTACTCTGGCTTCTCTGGGCTTTAAAGGGGTTATTGTCAGCCCGGAACTTAGTCGAGATGATTATTTCCTGCTGCCGAAACAGAGTCCCCTCCCTCTGGGGATCGTTATATCAGGTAACTGGCCTCTGTGTGTTTCCCGCACCTTTTCTGAAAACCTGAAAACTGACAGGCCATTTGCCAGCCCAAAGGGCGAAAAGGCCTGGGCCGGTAAATTTGGATCTGACTACTGGGTCTTTCCCAACTGGATACTCGATATCAGGTCCAAACAGGATAAGCTTGAGAGGGCCGGATATAGTCTGTTCGTGCACCTTGTTGAGCCTTTGCCAAAAGATGTAATACTGAAAAAAAGGCCCGGTTTGTGGAATTGGGAGTTGGGTGTTCTTTAGATTATACCTTAAATGAGGGAAAAATGATGCAATAACAAGGGTTCACTTTGCAACTTCTCGACAGGTTAGGCATTTTAGGCACTCATTTATATTTTATCACCAGTGGGCGAGTCTTTCGCAGCTAATACCCCAGAACTTATTGAGATGTTACTATTGCATTATACAAAGGCACTTATTAAGGAATAAATTCTTTATGGATAACAACATGACGCCACTTGAACTAAGCGATACCTTCAAATTTTCATGCTCGGAAAGGGTTCCCTGCTTCAATGAATGCTGCCAAGATCTCAACCAGTTTCTTACGCCGTACGATATACTGCGCCTAAAAAATCGGCTGGGCTTGACATCAGGTCTTTTTCTGGAGCGCTTTACCTCTCAGCACATTGGTCCCGAATCCGGGCTCCCGATTATTACATTCAAAACAGATTATGCTCGCGAACTGCAATGTCCCTTTGTGACCCCATCAGGGTGCAGTGTTTACGAAGACCGCCCGTCATCGTGCCGCGCCTACCCTCTGGTCCGTGTTGCATCACGATCCAGAGAAACAGGCCAGATCATCGAACATTATATGCTGTTAAAAGAGCCGCATTGTTTAGGATTTAACCAGGAGCAAACCCAGAGTGTCGCAGAATGGATAGAAGATCAAGGTATTACAGTTTATAATCAGATGAACGACATGCTGATGGAAATCATCAGCCTCAAGAATCGCCTTATGCCGGGTAAGCTTGATGTCAAGTCGAGTTTACTTTTTCACATGGCATGTTATGATCTCTACAAGTTCAGATCACATATATTTGAAAAAGGAATCTTGGATGACCAGTACCTGGATCCCGGAACATTAGATGCCGTAGAGAATGACGATGTCGAACTTTTAAAACTGGGTTATAAATGGATAAAACATAAACTTTTTAGCAAAAAATAAGGTTAAGCTTATGGAACTCAAAGACAAAGTAGCTCTGGTGCTCGGGGCTGTTAAAGGGATAGGAAAGGGAATCGGGCTTGCCCTTGCACAGGAAGGGGCTAAAGTCGCCTTAAACTATTTTGACTGGGAAGAAAGTCTTGATGAAATGCAGCAGGACTTTGCCAAAACCGGTCGGGATCACCTGATTATCAGAACCAACCTTCTTAAGACCGACAAAATTCCAGGGCTAATTAAGAATGTTGTGGATCATTTTGGCCGCCTTGACATTCTGATCAATAACATCGAACGTGGCGGATGGCCGGTGGTTCATGGCCCGTATGTCCAGGAACAGTGGGACCTTGAAATGGCAACCACCCTGCGAGCAAAAAGATGGATCTTTGATTCAGCCCTCCCGCATCTCAAGGCCTCCGAAGACGGAGTTGTCATCAATTTTTCTTCGATTGCCGGTATTGTGGGACGGTCGGGCCCTGCCGGTTACATATTCAATGACGGCTATGCAGCCGCAAACCGTGGGATTTCGCTTTTAACCGAAACATGGGCCCGCATCGGAGCACCTCAGGTGCGCGTCAATGAAATCATGTTAGGATTTGTTGAAACCCGGCATGGAGAAAAAACAAGGGGCTGGGAGCTGCTCAACAATGAGCAGAAAGCATCCCTTATCCACCACACGTTACTGGGACGTATCGGCGCCATTGAGGATGTGGTCAAGGCAGTGCTTTTTATCATAAAAGATGCACCTTTTATGACCGGGAGCGTGCTGCGGCTTGACGGCGGTTATACCCTGGGCGGTGAAAAGGTAGCGCCAATCACGAAAGGGGTGCTGTAAATATTGACATTTGCTAATTCCAACACCTTTTTCAGCCTGATATTATCGGAGTTTTAAGTACCTGGTTTTAAGCCCCCAAACATAAAATTTTACCCACTCAAAACCAAACTTCATCAATTCCACGTCATCTGTCCTGATCTTTTTTAAAAGTGCGGACTTTACCTTATACCGCTTTAAAAAGGTGCTGTTGAATAGAAAATCGCGGAATCTATCGATGTTGTATGTGGCCATGAAAGCCATCTTGCCTTCAGGGCCTTCCGGCCCCTGGCTCCCCCAGGGATCGGTCTGAAACAAACTCTTTAACTCTGACCAGCGAACAGTCATTTTATTATACAAAACAGCTTCCTGGTCTTGGGACCATGATTGGGTTGTCCACACTTTGTTTTCGTGCTGACCCAGGCAAAAATCGGGCGGCCTGAAAAAATGTACAAGTTCTGTTTTTTTGGTTTCGGCATTGTAAAGAACGCCCTGTTCAACAGGAAAGGTCCGGCAGGTATCCGGGCGGTCAGGATAAACCGAACAGCCTGATTCATTCAAAAAGGGGCAGGTCCTTTCTTTGTCTTCTGACATCCGCAGAAGCACTTCAGGAAAAAAATTGGAAGGTCGCAACATAACATCTGCATGCTTGTCAAGAAACTGGTCTGAAGAAATTTCGAGCCTGTTTTTCAGCCGGATAACATCGTAGGGGTATAAAAAAAGATTAAGATTGCGGCAGCATCTATTAAAACAGGCGATCCCCGGATAGCAATGGAATGAAAACGTGTCACCTTCTCCAAGTCTTCTGCCGGGCAAGGTGTCAAGATTCTCTATGTCTACGTACTTCATGTAAAACTTAAAACCTATCCATTTTTTGGAACCGAGTTTATAAATTATGTTATATTTACAGCTTATTGTCGATGCCAAGACATTTGACGCCTAAAACATTACTAACATCTGTGCGACCGTTAACTTAATCTTTTGCCTCACGCCGACCGCCTGTCTCAGCTCCTTTTCCAGTTCAGCCATTTCAACGTAAAATGGCGTCCGGTCAAACTTAAAAAGCTCTTTTTCCTGGCACTGTTTGGTAAAAGTATCGCAGCCCGGACCATACATTGTGCTCTGACCGGGTCTTTGAAGTTCATGGGGGATACCGTGCAATCTGCATATCATGGGGCGATAATCATAAATCAGACACAAACCATCAAAATTAAGCGGACACATCACCCGCACAGGCATTCCTTTTTCTTCAGCCTCATCGTTTTTTCGGCATACTTCCAGCGCCCTGCGTTTTACCTCGACCTGTTTTTCATGATCAAGAGTGCCGCACCCCTCCATAATATAGAGGTATTCCAAAAGGGTATGATGAAAGAAACGGGTAAAGCAGCAATTGTCTTCGCATCCTGTACAATTAAAATCGTAATAATCGGCAGCTTCTTTGTATTTTAGATCCATGGATGCAAAAATTATTTTAAACCGGTCTAAAAAAGGTGCATAGGTATTATGCTGGATTCTGGATAGTGAGTCCATAGTTTCTTCACGAGATGTTTGCGCGTAAAGAGAACACAGCTTAAAACTGTGGCGAAGGAAAAAAGATTCTTTCGTAGAGCGTCAGCGCATATTTGTCTGTGATACTGGCAATGAAATCACAAATGATCCTCTCCTTGGGCTGGTTATAATGATTGCACTCTGACATCTCCATATCGGCAAGTTCTTTTATAAGCATCTTTTCATTGTCAATAAAACATGTGTAAAGTTCGGTCAGAATCTTCTTGGCCTTTACAAATTCACTATGGACATGGGGTGACCGATACACATTTTCATAAAGGAATTGTCTCAATTCGGTCATGGTGGAATAGACTTCATCACTCATATTTAGATACAGCTCTTCGTCGCGAACATAAGTTGAAAATACAAGATCTTTTATCATTGTATTGGCACGCTCCGAATGCGTGCGTCCAAGAACTCTTATACATGAATCAGGCACTTGATCCTGCTTGATAACACCGCTTCGTATAGCATCGTCCAGATCATGATTAAGATATGCCATAATATCGGCAATCCGGACAATATTCCCTTCAATGGTGCAGGCCTGTTCATCGGGATCATCTGGAATAATCTTTCCATAACCCTTGGAATGCTTTAAGATTCCGTCACGAACTTCATATGTGAGATTGAGCCCCTTACCGTTATTTTCCAGGATGTCGACGACACGCAGGCTCTGTTCCTTATGTGTAAAATCCGGTGAATATATCTCTTTAAGAACCGTTTCGCCGCTATGTCCGAACGGGGTATGTCCCAGGTCATGGCCCAGGGCGATGGCTTCGGCCAGATCCTCGTTAAGACGCATGGCACGTGCTATTGTTCTTGCTATTTCAGCAACTTCAAGTGTATGGGTAAGACGGGTTCTGTACTGGTCGTCCAAAGGGGATAGAAAAACCTGTGTTTTATGTTTTAAGCGCCTGAATGCATTGGAATATACAATTCGGTCCCTGTCCACCTGAAAAACGGTTCTGATGGGACAGGGTTCTTCCGGCCTCACCCGGCCCCGGGATTCGGCGCTGAGACATCCAAAAGGAGAAATAAAACCCCTTTCACGTTTTTCAAATTCTTCACGAATACTCATAATATTAAAGTTGTTCATAGGCAAAATAAATTGTAAAGAAGTATTTGACACTTTACATCCTGAAAACCATTTTTTATTATGTCTGAAAACCCCGTCCTCACTTAATCGTAATGAAAAAAACACAAAGTCATCATCTCATACTCGGCAAACTGGTTGATTTTATCTCCGGCGCAACCATTCAAGATACTCATGACGAAAGGTACAGACAGAAACTGGCTCGCCTCCTTGTAAATAATAAAGGATACCTTAAGAAGGAAATCGAACCCCGCTGTGAACTTATTGTAGAGGCTGAAAATAAAAAAGCTATCGTCAAGATTGATTTTAAAGTTACCCTGTCCGGCAGGATCAGCATGATAATCAAATACGGACCCGGCTCTCTGGTAACCAGGCACCGCCCTGCTCTTGCAGCATCGAGACTTGCGGCCCCCTACCAGGTGCCGGTGGTTGTTGTTACAAACGGTGAGGAGGCAGATATTATTGAAGGAGCCACAGGCAAGGTAATTTCATCCGGCCTTGAATCGATACTGGGCAGATCCGAACTCATTGACAGAATTGCCGATACACGCTTTAATCCAATTTCGGCCAAACAGGCTGAAATGGAATCGAAAATTATTTATGCCTTTGAAATCGACGACAGCTGTCTGTGTGATGACAACATATGTTGATTGTAAAAGAATCCTGGCCCATAGGACCAGGCTTTGGTTTGCCCCTGAAAGGGTTTTTACTATCAACAATTTTAAATACGAAATTCGAATATCAAAATTCGAAACAAATCCGAATATCAAATTTTCAAATGTTCAAAACATAGAGGCCTTTGACCTTAATAGTTAATATTGATAGAATGCATTAATGTTTTGGGCATTTGAATTTCGGACATTTGATATTGTTTCGGATTTCGGATTTCGAGCTTCGAATTTTTCATCTATTTATTTCAGCAGAGCTGGCCCGAAGGACCAAGTTTTCTATGGTTAATTAAATTGGGGCGTATTATTATGGATTATGAGCACTTCATGGGGAAAGCACTGGACCAGGCAAAAAAAGCACTTTCTGCGGACGAATTTCCGGTAGGCTGTGTGATGGTACATCAAGACAAGATTCTGACAACCGGTTCTAGAAAAGGTACCGCAGGAGATTTTCCAAATGAAATTGAACATGCCGAAATGATAGCATTAAAGCGCCTGATCGATCTGGAAATAAATACGGACAAAAACAGAATCATCCTTTTTACCACTTTAGAACCCTGCCTGATGTGCATGGGCGCCCTGATTCTAAGCGGTATCAGCGAAATCGTTTATGCCTATGAAGACGTAATGGGAGGAGGAACAAGGTGTGATTTGACAAAACTGTCGCCGCTATATAAAAATCATCGGATTTCAATTGTGCCGAATATCTTGCGCAAAGAGAGCCTGGAACTTTTCAAGGCTTTTTTTCAAAATCCGGAAAATTCATACTGGCGGGGAAGCCTTTTAGCAAGATATACGCTCAGCTCGGATATCTAATGAAAAATTTAGCAGCTTCCAGACAAATTATTTGAGCCCACTGGTGATAAAATATAAATGAGTGCCTAAAGTGCCCGCCCTGGCGCGACTCGATTATGTTTTTGATATAGAACCTATGCATCATACCAAATTCATTGCTGATTTGTTGACGTAACCGAGATATTATCAAATATTAGTGCCGGATGTGAAGCCCCCCGCCCTAAAGTGCGGGGGTTCTGCCTTACGGCAGTGCTTCGCGGCGGAGAGCAGACCGGTTAAATTCTGAAATATTGAGTTTTATTTCCTTGCATTTTTTCCTTGCATTTATTAATGTTGTTATATAAGCAAAGATTTTAGTCCGTTAATAATTAATTTCATAACTTTATGACAGTCCGCCACCGAACTTTGGCGGATTTCCGCTATCAAGGTACGAAGGAACTTAGAAAATCATATTAAATATTTCTTTTTAGTCTTTGCGACTTCGTGGCTAACAAATTACAGCTAAGGAGGTGACGGAATAGTTTTACCGAAACATAAAAACAGACCAAATAGATCAGATAGAATAAATATCAATAGAAATATCAGGGCAAAAGAGGTCAGAGTAATAGACCCTGAAGGCAATCAGATCGGCATTATCCCCACTTTCAAGGCAATTGCTGTTGCAAATGATTTTGGTCTTGACCTGGTTGAAATTTCTCCCAACGCTACTCCTCCTGTCTGCAAGATAATGGATTATGGTCGGTATAAATATGAACTGACCAAGAAGAAACAGGAAGCAAAAAAGAAACAGACTACGTTTCAGCTCAAGGAAATAAAGGTACGACCAAAGACCAGCGAACACGATCTGCAAACCAAGATCAATCATATCAAAAAGTTTATTGAAAGAAAGGACAAGGTTAAGGTAACAGTCGTTTTCAGGGGACGCGAAATTACGCTTTCCCAGCTTGGCAAAGATTTGCTCGAAAGGATTATTAACGAAACCGAAGAAATTGCATCGGTGGAGCAGAATCCAAAAATGGATGGCCGCGCCATGGTTATGGTTCTAGCGCCAAAACAATTGCCCAAATAATTTAAGAGGTTATACAATCCTCTCCTGCAAACGATAAGCAAATCTTTTTGTTACAAAGTGTTGCCAAGTTGATTGTTTTTTCATGAAGATGGCGTGGGCTTGTATTTGTCTATGGCTCGCGCCATACATGTTTGAATTAGAGCTTTTTACGAGACCGTCACAAATAAAGAATTGAAATGATGGAGAAAAAAAATGCCGAAAATAAAAACAAATCGATCTGCCGCAAAGCGTTTTAAAAAAACTGGAACAGGTAAAATCGTATTTGCGAAATCACATAGAAATCATATTTTAACAAAAAAAACCACCAAACGGAAACGGTCTTTAAGGCAAAGCCAAATCGTTGACAAAACCAATAGAAAAGGGATAAGGTTGCTCCTTCCGAATAGATAGTCAAATTACTACAAACACCCCCTGCCCCCCTAAAGGGGTAATTTTTAGGATTCCCCCTTTGAAGGGGGATTAAAGGGGGATGTTACAGTCCATAATTAGAATTGCTGATTGTGAAAATCAATAAATTGACTTTTATCCGTAATTTTAGGCATTTTAGCTCACTTTAGGCATTCTTTTTAAAAGCAGCTCTGTATTAATGGAGAAGATATATGCGAGTCAAAAGAGGATTTAAAGCAAGAAAACGTCGAAAAAAGGTTTTAAAACTGGCCAAAGGGTATCGCGGAGGCCGTAGCAAATTATTTCGCACCGCAACCGACGCTGTAGACAAGGCACTCATGTACGCCTATCGGGATCGCAGGGTACGCAAGCGTGATTTCCGTAGACTCTGGATCGCAAGGATTAATGCGGCGACACGCATGAATAATCTATCTTACAGCAAATTCATTCACGGGTTAAAACTTGCCGGTGTTGAGCTGGACCGAAAAGTCCTTGCTGAATTGGCAATATCTGATCCTTCGGGATTTGCCCAGATTGTCGGTTTAGCGTCAGAACAGCTCTAACTCGAATATTATATATGCGGTTATAAATAGAGCACAGCAGTGGAAAAAACCATTGAACAGATTAAAGAAGAAGCACTGAAGGAGCTTGAAGCTGCTTCAGATAGTGAAAGCATCAAAGCCATTTCAATCCGATATCTTGGCCGCAAGGGCGCGGTCACTCGATTTTTGAGAAATATCTCTAGTCTGCCCCTGGAAATCAGGCCGGAAGCCGGGAAAAAGGCAAACGAGACAAAAAAAACTTTAGAGGCATTATTCAATAAAGCCTTAAAACAATTTGAAACAGCCTCTTATGAAATAGCCGGCGAGATTGATGTTTCACTGACCGGAAGAGCCCTCCATCAAGGATCGTTGCATCCGATTACTCAGATTACCCATCAGATATGCAAAATTTTTATCCGGCTGGGGTTTGATGTTGCTGAAGGGCCTGAGGTTGAAACAGATTATTACAACTTTGAAGCCCTCAATATCCCCAAAAACCATCCGGCAAGGGATATGCAGGACACCTTCTACATCTCAAAGAACGTTGTCCTTCGAACACATACCTCCCCCACCCAGCCCAGGATAATGGAAAAACAGAAACCGCCGGTTAGAATTATTGCACCCGGCAAGGTTTACCGCTGTGATTCCGACCTGACGCACACTCCCATGTTTCATCAGGTTGAAGGGCTTCTTGTTGATGAAAATGTATCATTCGGCGACCTTAAGGGGATACTGACCACATTTGTCCACCAGATGTTTGACAAAGAGACCAGTCTCAGATTCCGGCCCAGCTTTTTTCCTTTTACCGAACCGAGCGCCGAAGTCGACATCCGATGCGTAATATGCAAAGGAAAAGGATGCAGAGTATGCTCAAATACCGGCTGGCTTGAAGTACTCGGCGCCGGAATGGTTCACCCAGCGGTGTTTGAAAACGTCGGATACAATACAACCCGCTATACCGGTTTTGCTTTCGGAATGGGCGTAGAACGGATTGCCATGCTGAAATACGGAATTGATGACATCCGAAAGTATTTTGAAAATGATTTAAGATTTTTAAGGCAGTTTTAACATGAAGGTCAGCTTAAACTGGTTAAAAAAATACGTTGATGTCGATTTAAATGTAAACGACCTGGCTGATGCCCTCACCATGGTCGGACTTGAAGTTGAAGCCTTTTCAGACCGCTATGATTATCTTAACAGTGTTGTCATTGGCCGGATTGTCGAGATTAGCCCCCATCCCAATGCCGATAAGCTGAAACTCTGCTTCGTGGATGTCGGCAGCAACACAATCCCTGTTGTTTGCGGTGCGCCCAATGCCAAAAAGGATATACTTGCGCCCTGCGCCCTGCCCGGCACCTGTCTGCCGAAAGGAACCATCCTCGAAAAAAGTGTAATCCATGGAGAGGTATCTGAAGGGATGCTTTGCAGCGAAATCGAACTTGGACTCGGTGCTAAAAGTGACGGTATTATGGAACTTGGCCGGAATCTTTCGGTGGGTGATCCCCTTAACCAGGCCCTTGGATTGTCTGACTTTGAAATTGAAATCGATCTGACTCCGAACAGACCGGATTGTCTCAGTATCATCGGAATGGCTCGTGAAATTGCGGGAATTCAGAAAACAAAGGTTAAATACCCTGAAATCCGCCTGCCGGAATCATTCGATGACATTACCAATTTCACCTCTGTAACAATAATGGACCCTGATCTTTGTCCGAGATATGCCGCCAGCCTTGTTTTTGATGTTACAGTTGGAGAGTCCCCTTTCTGGCTTCAGGACCGCCTGATTTCAGTGGGTTTAAAGCCAATCAACAATATTGTTGATATAACCAATTTCGTAATGATGGAGACCGGTCAGCCTCTTCATGCCTTTGACTTTGACCGCCTTGCCGAAAACCGGATTGTAGTCCGCACAGCCAAGAAAGGTGAAACCCTTACTACCCTGGACGGAAAAGAACGCCAACTTGACCCGGAAATGCTTATGATCTGTGACGGTGAAAAGTCGGTTGCCATTGGAGGCGTAATGGGCGGGCTAGATTCGGAAATTGAAGATTCCACCACAAGAATTCTCCTTGAAAGTGCATATTTTGATCCGGTCTGCATTCGAAAAACTTCAAAAAAAACAGGGTTAAATACAGACGCATCACACCGTTTCGAACGTGGCGTTGATCCCGGCGGCACCATCACGGCATTAAATCGAGCAACGCAACTTATAGCTGAAATCGGCGGCGGCAAGCTTATTAAGGGTGTTATCGATGAGTATCCAAACCCTATTCCTGACAGGATGATCCCTCTTAGCGTCAAAGCCTTAAATCGCCGACTCGGCACCCGTCTGGACGCAATTGAAATTGAAAACTACTTAAAATCGATTGAATTTGGCGTTGAGAAAATTGACGATGACAAACTTCAGATCGCTCCCCCCTCCTGTAGAGTCGACATCAGCAGATTTGAAGACCTTACAGAAGAAATCGCACGCCTGTACGGTTATAACAACATCGAAACAACCTATCCGCTAATACCTGCCGACAACAGACAGCCCTCAATAAAGATCGATGCAAGAGATCGGATCAAGAGTCTGATGATTGGTCTGGGGTTTGCCGAAGCAATAAATTATAGTTTTACCAGCAAATTATCATGTGATCGTCTCGAACTCGAACCTGATGATCCCAGAAGACACATGGTAGACATATTAAATCCGCTGTCTGAAGATCAGTCGGTGATGCGAACGTCTCTGATACCCGGACTTCTTGAAACAATGAATTACAACATTTCGGTGCAAAACAGAAATCTTAAACTGTTTGAGATCGGCAATGTCTTTTATAACACCGGCCAGGAGGACAGTCAGCCTGATGAGGTTGAAATGCTGTCTTGCCTCTGGACAGGGGCAAGGGTCGATTCTGTTTGGTTTTCCAAGGAAATCAATTGTGATTTCTATGACTTAAAAGGCGTTGTTGAAGAGCTATTAATGAACCTGGGTATCGTTAACATCACGTTTACCCGCATGCCGCCGGAATCCTGTTCTTACACGAAACCCGGATATTCGGCCCGGATTTTTGTTGAAAACGATTTGATAGGCCTTGTAGGAGAAATACATCCTAAAGTGCTCCGCAATTATGATCTGAAGCAAACAGCTTTTATTTTTGAACTCAATTTCGACCAACTTATCACCCTCATGCCTGACACGAAGTCAGCACAGCCCATTCCAAAGTTTCCGGCAACGTCGAGGGATATTACACTGATTATAAATAAGGATATTGAAGCGTTCAAGATCCTGAAAAGCGTTGAAATTCTTGATGAAGAACTGGTGGAAAATTTTCACCTATTTGATGTCTTTGAAGGTGACCCGATTCCTGCGGGGAAAAAAAGCATCTCGGTTAGAATAACCTACAGATCTTCCTATGAAACCCTGGAAGATGACAAGTTAAATCACATTCATAAAAATATTACAGACGGGCTTCTAAAAGAGTTTGATGCAACCCTGCCGGCCGAATAGTCTCCTTTGAAGCTGTTGCCCTAAAAATGCAAAACAATACGTCCTATCAAAAAGAATTGCCAGACAAGCTGTACTTCAAGGTTGGAGAAGTCAGTGCAATGGCGGGGGTTCCGGCATATGTTCTAAGATTCTGGGAAACCGAATTTAAAAAAATAAATCCCAAACGGACTCCTTCAGGCCAGAGGCTTTACAGAAAAAGTGATATTGAGCTGATTCTAAGGATCAAGCATCTGCTCTATGAAAAAAAATATACGATCCAGGGCGCGAAGCAACACCTTAAAACCAAACCTGCTGAAAAAATGAAAAAATCTTCAACCATCACACTCGATGAGATCCGCTCCGAACTCGAAAGCATCCGGGACCTTATTTCCTGATAAAACCTGCCTTTTGAACGTTACCGATTTATTATCAAAATATATTGACAAGGAAACATTTTTGTAATATTCAGCATTTGTTAATGTGCGGGCATAACTCAGTGGTAGAGTACAAGCTTCCCAAGCTTGGAGTCGCGAGTTCAAATCTCGTTGCCCGCTCCATTAAAAGTTCGCCTTTTTCGTTGTAAAGGTTATAGGGTAAAGCTTTTGGCTATGTATGTGTGGTTTGGAGTTAATTTTTTGCTTATGGTTATTTACATGAACAGTTAAAGTTTCTCGATCCACCAAAAGATCTACCTGTACGGAAAGAAACGGGCGACAGCCCGTTTTTTGTTTTTCTGGGAGTCAAGTAAGATGACCTCGTAAAAAGTCATAAATGCCTTTTTACGAGCGTTTTAAGTTTTAGGTGTTAAGTTTTAAGTATTTGTAAACAATGATAATTCCTAACCTAAAACCTAAAACTTAAAACCTAAAAC